>CEUI01064204.1_pt1 | contig 28852 bp, 25 predicted proteins | sample 531411 | NCBI WGS metagenome assembly CEUI01 (sample SAMEA2622841, study PRJEB7988) | marine metagenome | isolation source: saline water (ENVO:00002010), including
CGAAATCTCTACCCCAAACATAATGTTCACCACAAACATTGCAGACCATATCTTCAACTATTTCACCAAGTACTGGCTCTTTTACCTCACTAGGCTCTTCGCTTGTTTCTTCTGACATATATTTGCGTACGTACGCGCGTATATTAGCATTTCTACAGCATTGAGAACCTTTATATAGGAGGGTTAGTTAGCATATTCATGCCCCCAAATGCATACGAATGGCAAAAGACTGCTGTTGAGACGTTTATTGAGAAAAAGAAAGGTATCGTACAAGCGACAACTGGAAGTGGAAAGACACGAATGGCGTGTGATGCACTACTTCGAGTGAATCCGCGTATAGCGCATATTATTGTACCAAAGGTTCCATTGATGAGTCAGTGGTACGATGAGCTGCGCTCTGTTGGATATGAAGGTGATATTGGCATGCATGGAGGTGGACATCCTGGCGAAATGCATGACATTAACATTTGGACAATCAACACTGCTCGTACGCGTCTAAATAATCCAGATTACGGTAAAGATGCCATGTTAATTATCGATGAGGTGCACCGCTCTACTGGTCCAGCTAATCGTGCAATCTACCAAATGAAACCAGATTGGTGTCTAGGAATTAGCGCCACAGCATTCCAAAATGGCACATATATTGTGAATCTTGTTGGTGGAGGATTGATTTACAACTATACATTTGAAGATGCTCTACGCGATGATGTTGTGTGTGATTATCAAATTGTCAATATCGGATATGAAATTGATGACGAAACTAACGATTTACTATGTTTAATAGCGGATGAAATCAAAACTACACGTCGAATAATTAAACAAAACTATGGCGAACCAGATTCTGATGACCGATGGCCAATGTGGGTGGCAGAATTGATTTCAATGTACCCAGATGCGCCTGAACCGATTCGCTTACAACATCTTTGGTTGGATAGGAAGAGAATACTATGGTCCAACAATCAGAGACTCGTTATGACGTACGAGTTGTGCAATGAACATTGGAATAGACGCATTGTAGTATTTCATCAAGAAATTGACCAAGTGGAAGAGATTTATCAAGGATTGAAGGATTTAGGTCATGATGTTGTGAAAGAACATAGTCGAATGAACCGAGCGGAGCGGAGCGCTGCGTTGGATACATTCAAAAAGGGTGAAGCCAATATCTTAGTATCTTGTCGAACATTAGATGAAGGATTCAATGTTCCAGATGTTGACATTGGTATTATTGCAGCATCAAGCAGTACTGCGACACAATATATTCAGCGAGCTGGTAGGATTTTGCGCAAGTCGAAATCAAAGCTCGGTGCCGTGCTGTACCGCATCTCAGCTAAAAATACTGTTGATGAGTATGCAACACACAATCTTCTATCCAGTGGAGCAGTAGACGCATCTCGCGTCAAGTTTATCACATGGAAAACAGGCGAAGAATATGTGCACACAGAATCGGTTGGCAGAGTATCGTATATGACGCTTGGCCTTGACACAAAAGGTCAATTTTTCATGGCTGGTGAACGAAAGAAGGATAAACATTATATTCAACAGGAACTTGCACCTTTGAAGCGATACTTGGCAGGGCACGATTTCAAATGTGGAAGATTCCGAATTAGTCACGATAACAACTTGTATATCTGGAATAATGAGCGATTCGCAAACATTGGTCCGTCGCCTATACCATGGCAGCGCTTAGATATCAGAGTTAATCGAAATTGGAGTTCAATGTATAGTGGAGAGGAAGAAGAATGAGTGAAAACTTTGCGTACAACAAAAGTTGGGAAGAAATAGAAGAAATGCTGCACCGAGCTGAGCGTAAACAGCACCGCCATCTAATGGCTTTGCAAAATACGAAGTTGAAAAAACAGGATAAGCTCCATCACATGAAACAATACAAAGGTTTGGAAGGTGTGATTAATGGCTTGCGCTGGGTCTTGGGCGATAAAGATATGGACGTACGAACGGTGTTGGGACAATGAATTGCGAACAATGTGGTGTCAAGGTCGATGGAGCGTTATGTTCGAAGAGAATGCTCCAGATGGCTGCTAAAAAGCCAGATGAAACTGTGCGTAATATCTGTATTGGCTGCTTCGACAATAATGGTGAATCTTTTATCGAAAAAGACCCAGAACCTCCACTCTCCGCGCGCGTACGCGAAGAACTGGCACACCAAAGCGACGCGGCCGATAAATCTACAACATCGTCAAGAGTTTTGCGTTCTATTCGACAGCATACTGGAACACTACCAGCTAATCTGCACAAGAGAGCACGATATGATATTTCAAAGAAGGGTCGACTGGGGAAGCCAGTAGGAACTAAATTAAATGGAGAGACCGTTTGGGAATGTCCGCTGTGCGGTTCTCCATGTCCGCGTACGCGCGCGACTGCGCGCTCACTGGATGATGTTGTCGAGCACATGATTAACAGCGGAGAATACGAGATTTGGGAAGCTGAAATTGACACACAATCGCAGAATTAAGCATGACACGGGTATGCCGCGTGTTTGTTCTTTCCGTAATCTGATAACATATACAGCCTCAGAAAAAAAGGGTCACGTGCTAACTCCGTTTTGTTAGCTCCACTAGTAAGGTATAAGTAGTCGTGCCTCAGTCTTCCAATTGATGGCAGGCCAATGGTGGGAGCAAGAAAAATACAAAAATGCCCTCACTAAGCTGAAAGACCCTTGTTGGTTTTTTGAACACATGCTGGTACTTCGATACGTTAAAGGAAAGCCTCAATTTTTCAAATTGACTGAAATGCAGCGAGCTATATTAGTACACGTACGCGAGACGTTAGAAAAAGGAGAACCAATTAAAGTGGTTCTATTGAAAGGAAGACGTATTGGATATTCGACAATGATGGCAGGTTTACTATTGTGGAATACTCTCGTTAAAATGATGGAAGACAGAACAGACAAACAATGGGATATTGTGAGTGCATCATATCTTCAGGCAACAATGCTATTCGATACGACCAAAAGAATGATTACATTTAATCCACTTTTGATGTCTGCAGTTCAAGAAAACAAAGGTGGAAAGCGTTTGTATTCCGATGCAGTATATTTTGAAACACCAGACAAAACTCTAAGGTCAGCTATTAACGCGTTGGCCAGCGGAGGAGCAACAAAACGTGGTCGTTCTCCTGATGGAATAGTTTGGGACGAAGCAGCACAGGTAAAGGATGAAGATTATCATGACCTATCGATTTCTTCTCTATCTGGAGACAATCACGAATTTATTGGTTCTACACCTTATGATGATGCTGGATGGTTTTATGATAAAGCGACAGATGCAAGTCAAGGCTATACAGTGTTCCACTTCCCAATGGCAGATTTGAATGATGAAGGCTGGGCATTAGTCGATGATGGAGAACACAGAAAATTAACTGTCGACCACATAACTAAAGTACATGGGTGTAAGAAAACTGGTGGACATATGAGTAAGCCTGAAGTTATTGAATATCTTCAGACTGTAGATGCACTTACGGCAAGAAGAGAAGTATTTGCACATTTCGTTGGTGGAGACGAATTGTTCTATGAATCTTCGCTTATCAAAGACACAATGTATGACATCTTACCGTTGGATATTTGGAAGAGTAGTCGTGAGGAGATAGACCACTATCTCGCAAAATATAGCGAATTCAAAATTGGTATAGACTGGGCCGGCAGTGGAGCACACAAGACGTGTATAACCGTTCTTGGTAAGTTTACAGAAACTCAGGAATGGCACGAGATTTTCTGGGATAGTTGGATTCGTACAAGATACAACGACCAGTGGGAGAGAGTCAAAAAGATTTACGAGATATTCGAGCAAGGCGGTAGAATAGTTAAAGTTAATTGTGATGCTACAGGAACTCAAGACACAAATGTAGATGCTCTAAGAGGCATGGGAGTGCCAGTCGCGGGAGTGACTTTCTCCTTTGCTGAGAAGCTCGCTATGGCTAGAAGCCTATGGGAACTTATGCACCGACAAGAGATTAGACTTGGCATGCATTGGGATAAAATGAATGAGTTATGTGCTGTAGACGCGAAGTTAAAGGGTGCAGATGGCCACTTAGGAGACTGGGTAGCTGCGATATGGTGTGCTGTTAGAGAAATTAAAGTCTACCAAAGAGGCAACACACAGATGATAACTGATGGCGCAAGACAGTTTGCGTTCAATGCGAAGAAGAAGTTCACCGTACAACGGGGAGCGTTTAACAACCTTTAAGTAGGCCATCACCGTTCCTAATACTATGGCAGATGACGATCCCGTCCCCGTGCCAAATCGCAAGATGCGTCGCGATATGGGTATTACTCAACAGAGGATATTCAGTCACGGTAAGGAGCGATTTGGTGAAGTTCTAAATACTGACGAAGTTGGTCTAGACACATACAAATTGATGATGGGTGATGGTCAAGTTCGTGCTGGTGTTGAAGTTATCACACTTGCTACGATTGGTAGTGGATGGGAATTTAATTTTCCCTTTTCAGAAGACCCAGAAAAGGGCGACGAGATTTTGTGGTTTATTCGTTCAGCATTCGGAAACATCAATAAGAATGACGGAGTAAATAGCGATATGTTCCAGGTACTTACAGATATGTTGACTTGTCTTTGGGCAGGATTTAGTGTGACTGAAAAAGTGTGGGGTCAAGATTCAGAATCAAGATGGGTCATTAAGCGATACAAAACTTTACCACCTGAAACCGTCACATTTAAGATGGACAAGAAAGGTCGAATGAAACAAGAAGCAGCAGTAATTCAGAATCGATATAATAGAGACAGTGTGAAGCTTCCTGCACGCAAAGTCAACATTATGTGTATGAATCGCAAGTTTGGAGACCCATACGGTGAGAGTATTCTAAAACCTGTATACAAAAATTGGTACATTAAAGACTGGCTCATGAAGTTCCATTCTCAATTCTTGGAAAACCTTGGAGCTCCTATGCTTGTTGGGAAAACCAATCGCGATACGCAAGACATGAATAGTGCACTACAATCAGCGAAGAATAGTGCAGTTATTACTCTTGGAGATGGGGAAGAAGTAGACATGCTTGAGTCAACAAAAGATGGTACTTCTTTCGAAAATGCGATACGATATCATGACGCTCAAATTATGCGAGGGATGCTGGTCCCCTCTCTGCTCATTGGACAGGACGAACAAATGGGGTCGAGAGCACTCAGCGAGGTACACTACGAGATGTTTAAGCTCTCACGCATTGGTGCGCTCCAACAGCAGCTCAGAACCATAATTAACAGGGATATTCGCGAAATGGTAAGACTGAACTTTGGGGACTTCGACATGTACCCAGAAATCACTTTCAAGTCGTGGTCTCGCTCTGACCAACAGCGTCTTTCCAAGATGATTACAGAGCTTGTAGCTTCTGGAGTTCTTGGTCCGTCTGAAAGATGGATTCGACAATTCCTTGAACTTCCAGAACCAGACGAATTTTACGACCCTAAGGTTTTCCCAGACGTTTCAACCAATTTGCCAAAAGGCGCTTCACAGCCCCCACTTCCTGGAGAACGGAAGGTCGATCCCAAGGAAATCCGTTCTCCAGGAGACCCCCCAAAAAATCCAGAGAGTCTAGAACGAGTAGTAGTGAATCGACTATCAGAATCAAAACATCCACCTATTAACCACAGGAAGAATAAAAAGAATGTCATGCCTCAATTATACGCTATCGCGGAGCGCGGTGGTAGAGCAATGACTCAAACTGAAGCCGAACTACTAGGGCGTCGTGAGACCATACTTAGCCAGGAGACAGATGAAACCATTCGAACTTACTGGCTTGGGGTCTAATTGTCGGCAATTTCAAGAATTCGATAGGACCCTTAATATAGGCTAAGTCACTTTCAAAGTTTGAGCCAAATGACAGGAGTCGCAGTTCCAGAAATCGTCGAGGAAAAGCTCGACGACAAAATGGTCACTCTTGAATTTGCTTCTGTAGAGCTTCGTAAAGATGACGAAGATAAAGAGTACATGAACATTCGTGCTCTTGCACTAGACGAAGGAGTATGGAATGGCATTTACTTCGCAGCTGACGACATTGGAGAAAAGATTTCAATGCTCGAAGGTCGTAGAGTTTTGGTAAGCCACGAATTCGAAACTCCTGACGATGTTAAAGGATGGGTAGAATCAGTAGACAGTGAAGGATTTGCTGGTTTGAAGGTATTCGATTCCAACACAATTAGCCGTGTTAAATCTGGAGAACTAAACTCCGTTTCAGTCGGAGTTCAGATTCAGACAAAGAATGGCATGGCTACAATTATGGATTTCAACGAGATTTCACTAACTGGTAATCCAGCGTGCAAATCCTGTGAAATTACTGATTTTAGTGTTGCAACTCTGGAAGAGGAAGGAGCTGAAATAGAAATGACTGAAGAAGAAATTGTTGAAGAAACAAATGAAGAACTGTGCGAATGTGAACCAGAATTGGAAGAAGAGGCGCCAGTTGTTGAGCAAAATGACTTTCAAAAGGATGACACAGCTGAGCTTGAAAACATTGAGTTGAAAGCACAAATGGAAGCAATGTCATCACAAATCGCAGAACTCGAAGCACACAAAGCTTCACTTGAGCATGAGAAGCATGTCGCAGAAATCGACGCTCGTGTCTCAATTCTTATGGATGAAGGGAGATTTAAGCCATCTCATTCAGCCGAGCTACACACATTCTTGCTAAGCCTTAACGAAGAGCAAATGACTCTTTGGGAAGGAGCTGAAGCTGGTCTTGGAGCAGTTGTTCCATTAGATGACCTAGCAGACGCAGCAGAGTTCTCACCAGAGGAAGCTGCAATGTCTCAGCTCGAAAAGGATAAGCGAGAATTCCGACAAAAAATGGGTTTTAAGGAGTGAATAAGAAATGGCAACTGAATCGAATATAGCAGCACTACGCGGAAACTTTGGTGACAACACGCTTACCATAACGTTCCAAGCAATGGAAGGAGACGCAACAGCAACCACAATTAGTGGTCCTCGTGGCGATGTGACTGGAGTCACATATGGTACACCAATCGCAGAAGGCGATTTGGTAGAACTTGTTCCAGTTGATACTACTGGTGGAGCAGCATGGTGTGTTGCTCAAGCAACCGCTACTACAGCCAATCCAATCGGAATCGCACAGCACGTCCCCATTGGCGAGCTAAATGAAACTATGACTCAAGCAAACCAAGTCACAAACAAAGTTCTACGAACTGTAGTTGTAGAAGTCTTCGGAATCATGACTCGAGAAGTCGTTCTTGAAGGAGCAAACACAGCAGTTGACCTTGGAGATTACTTAACAGTTGGAGGAACCACAATCAATGCTTTCGATAAGCTTGGTGCTGGATACTCTACAATCGTTGCACTAGCAGACGCAGCTGCTAGCAGCGGAGATACTATTCCTGCATTGTTCGGATACTACGGACTATTGAGTGCTAACTGATGACAATGTATGAAAAAAAAATTAAGAACGGAGATGAAATGAAATGGCACTAGGAAATGTAAATACCCTACCAAATGACCGCTACTTGCGAAAGGAGTTTGTCGAATCAACCATTATGGACTTCATGGACCCACTCCTACCTTGGGAGGATATGTTCCCTCATGTTGTAGTGGATGCATTGTCCATCACATGGTTCAAAGAGCAATACTCTCGAACGAACGACCCTAACAAGAGGGCCCCAAGTCTACGACGTGAAGATGGAACCTTCCCACACGTCAAGATGAGTGGCATTCAAGAGAAGACTGCTCAGATGATGCAATTCGCATTCGAGATGGACTTCGATGAAAGGGTTCGACGTTATGAAACATTCATTGACCACATCAACCGTGGTCTAAAGAGACTAGCATTCTGGGTAGCTGAGTCCATCAACACCCAAGTGTTGAACACTCTTACCAATGATTTGGACACCACTCAAACTGGCGATGATGCAGTCTTAACATTTGATTGCACCACAGCTTGGAGCAGCGGTAGTGCAACTCCAGTCGACAACATTCGAGATGCAATTCTATTGATTGAAGACCAAGCTGGCTACGCGTACGCGCCAACTGACTTGTTCTTGACTCCAACCAACTACAAAGAATTGAAAGCATACCTCGAAACTGGTGTCACTTTCCAATGGGTCAAAGACCCAACAACTGGAGACTGGAACGGAATGGTCGAAGGAATGAAGATTCACAAGCTCAAAGACGCTGGTCTTCCAGAAGGAAAGGCTTTGCTAATGGATATGAACAATCCAGCTTGTACTATCTACACATCTAATGACCCTGACTACAGCACTATGGGCAAGCTAAACATTCACACTTACACAAGTGATGCAGACCACCGCTATCACATTCAAGTCTGGAGAGACCTTGTACCAGTATTGAAGGAACCAAAAGGCGTTTGCCTAATGTACAACCTTTGAGTAAGGTGATTGAGTGACTGGCCGAGATGGCCGACTTATTCCCAAGGGAAAAGTAGTCTTCCGTCCGCCCGAGCGCGCGCTAAAAGGAGAGATTGTAGTAAGTCCATGGGAAGCCCCTAATCACGTGAAATGCACGCAGCCTGACGGAACAGTCACTTACATAGAACTCAGTGCAGTCGTCATAATCGAAGAATGAGGAACCTTAATAAAGGGAGGATGCATACTAATGACCATGGCAGTAAAGGCGTTAGTTGCTGGCCTAATGTATGATGTAGTCGGTCAGGTCCGACGTACTGAAGAAGGTCAGATTTTTGAAGAAAGCCCTTGGGACGCATTTCAACTTCGTAGACTAGTGGGACAAGGACTAGTTGAAGAAATTACACAATTAGAAAGTGCTGCTCCAAAGATTGAAGAGGTAGAAGAAGAACCTGAACTTGAAGCTGAGCCAGAAGCTGAAGAAGAGGAAGAACTTGACCTCACTAAGCTATCAGCCAAAGAACTCAGAGCTCTATGCGAGGAGCGCGACTTGGACACCTCTGGAAAGAAGAGTGAACTAATCGCGCGCCTTCAAGAGTGATGACAAATGGCGTATTCTTCTACATCTCGAGTTCGCCTTCTATCAGGTACACAAACTAGTGAAACTGTATCTGGTGCAAACATCAGCAATGATAAGATTCTCACTAGACAAAACTTTGAGTCCGTGGTATCCATTACGAAGAATGGGACAGCCTTATCAACTCCGGCTGACTTCTCGATAACATTGCCTCGTACCATCAATCTTGTAGCCTCTCCCAGTGCTTCGGATGAATACCACGTGACAACCAACATTCTCTTTACGGACTCCGAGATAGAAGCCTTCCAGGAAGAGGCAGATGCTGTGATTGATGCTTACTTAGGGCAATACTATGTGGTACCTTTCTCTCAATCTGGCAGCCCCGCTGCATATCCCGCCTTAGTCCAAATGTTGAGTGCTTCTCTATCTTCTGAGCGAGTATTGAATGCCTTGTACGCGAGTACTGGCAGGAAAGAACAGTCCTCACTTGCTATCCAATACAAAAACACTGCACTTGACATTGTCAAGAATCTAGCAGATGGAATAATGATTCTTCCTGGCGTCACATCATTAAAGAGCAATTCTATTGTTGTATCGACAGCTGGCAAGAAGAAAGTCTTTGAGACTCGAAATGATTTGGGAGAAACATGGCATGCTCTCGTCGATGTGCACAAGCGTGAACTCGATAGAGATTATGGAAATGGAGATTATTACACGCAACTTCCAATCATCGAAGTTGTTGGAGGTAGTAGCTCATGAGTAAGACTCAGGATATTATTGATGCTATCCAGAACTTAATGATTCAATCCAATAAGTTCGTAGATATCAAACACTACGTACAGTCTACTAAGGATGATGAAACCTTTGACTTCCCACTCTGTACAATCTTAGCTGAATCTGACGAACTAGAACAATTGGGTTCAACTAAAACACAGCACATATTAACGTTAACTATTAGCTATCTTACACAATCTTGGTCTCAAGATGGAAATCGATTGAGCTATGGATTTGCAGATGGTCTTGAAGATTTGTTTAAGACTAATCGAACTTTAACCGTAACAGAAACTGTTGTGTCTGTGTATCTGACGAATAAACTCTATGGGTTAACAGAACTTGAAGAATCGACTATTGATGGCGTGACATGCCAAGTCGAAGTGACGTATATGTCAGACTCGAAGTGATAACATGGGCTATAACAGAATCAGTTTGAATCTTCAGAGATGGTCCAATGAGGTACTTGGTCCAGAAGACCCAGATTGCGAAATGATTAAGCTTAAAATAGTGCTCACTTCATGTAAGGAACGTACTGATAACCAGAACGACTGGTGTCAAGCTTGTCGAATTAAGGAGCTGAGACAATGACTGACCTACATGAAGTATTGGATTTAGATACCGACGGTAAGCTCAATTATTTAGTAGCGAAAACGTATGAAATCGAAAATAGATTAGACATTATTGAAAACAATCACTTACATCATATCGAACTAGGTATGAACGAAGTGAAGAAAAGATTATATCTCATAAGTGCTGTCATTCTATCAGTGCTAACTGGGCAAAACTTGGTGATGTAAAATGGCAGACGATAAATCCTTTAACGACAGATTAGTAAGCAAAACGGTGCTTCCTGTCATTTATCTCTGGATGCTTGCATCTGGTGCAGTGGTGTTTATGGGCATTCAAGACCCAGATACAGTACTAGCAAATCTAGATGGATTTATTGCGTTGATAGCAATTATTGGTGGAGTAGCTGCTCCAGCATTAAATACTCTACTACGAATGTGGGAAGCTGAGCAAACAAATGAAGTGGCCGAGATTCCTGCAGATTACATGCATGCTAGACAAGAGGGAAGCCGACAACATACCCATAGAATGATAGTGGAGAAGCATTCTGTAGGAATACAGGTACCAGGAGCTACAAACGAGGAGGAATAATTTGCCTACCCGTTGGACTCAAACACATAGCAGGATTCATCTGGAAAACTTTGATGAAGCCAAGCGCCTAATGGCTGGAATACAGCAGAGGGTTCTCATTAGAGAACTAACAAATCCAGTCGATAAAATTGCTAGACTTGTAAAGAAGTCGTCAATGCGTGCATTCAAACAAGAATGGAATCCAATGACACATAAAAAATGGGCACCATTAAAACCGCTCACTATTCAATTGAGAAAGTTTCCGAACTCGCCAATTCTACAACAAACACGTGCGTTGAAAAATAGTATAGATTACAAAGTGGTTCCTAAACAGCGAGTAGTAAATGCTATTATCGGTACACAGAATAAATACTCACTAATTCATCAGGTTGGCAACCCACACAATCTCGTTAGATTCAGACAAAATCAGGCGCCTGCACCGATTCCAGCCAGACCATTTATTGGCGTACACCCAAAGGAAAAACAGAAAATACAAGACGTTTTAGTTCGGTGGTTACGACAATATACAGGTCCTACTGGAAGAGCACGATCGCGACTAGCGACGCGCAAACTGCCAGCGAAGGGTTTTAGATGAAGGACGACTACAAGGTTCCGTTGCACATACGCGAAAAGCGTAGAGAATACTATCGCGAGAACAGAGAACGTATTCTTCAAAATAAGCGTGACTATTATCAAAAACATAAGGGCATGTTCAACAAGAAAAATAAAAGACTCTACCACGAGAATAAAGAATATCGGAAACAGCAAGTAAGAATTCGACAAGATTTTATCCTCGCGCGCGTACGCGATATCAAGAGACAGCGTGGTTGTGAACACAAAGGATGCAAAGTTAACGATCCAATCATGTTAGATTTTGACCACATCGATAGAAGCACCAAAAAATTCGGTATCTGTCAAGGCGTTAACCGAGGTATTGCTTGGACGACGATTTTAGAAGAAATAGGCAAATGTCAGGTTTTGTGCGCAAATTGCCACCGCGAACGTACGGCTCGTCAAACATATCACATGTTCAAAGCCGCGCGTGAGGCGGGCTTAGAATAGGTCAATTCTGGCATGCCTCCGTGTTTGTCCGTCATGTTATTTGATAAGTACCTAAGCAAAAGGCTCTTCGGCCACAGGCTTAACACGTGGCATGCTATTCTAAATCCAATCCCGGATATAAAGCCAGGGGCTATACGGAAACGCGTACGGCGCGTCTAGGGCTTAATTTCCCACTGGCGGCCGCATTCACAAAATACCCGATAGGGTTGTAATTCGTTTAATGGCTCTTGCGATAGCATTTGTACGCAACATACATTAATGTTGGTCCAAGTGGTCTGAATCTTTCGCTTCAATTCAAACTCTCCAACAATCTTGCTGCCTCGTTGAGTTCAGTCATCTGCAATTCGAGTGAGGTCTTCATCAACTCAAGTTCAGTGATTTTCGACTCGATTGCGCGCAGTGCAGCAATTGTTGGGTCTTCTTCTGAATGTACCTTAACGATAACTTGTTCTGGCATTCGGTTGATATGGAACCATCGGCCTGCAATTCTAAAGATTGCACCACTGTCTGATAGCACTCGAGTATCGTAGTGCCACTGTTCCATTGTCATTTCTAGCAATTCACAATACTGGCGTGATTTCAACCCAGGTTTTTTCTCAATAAGATTGAGAGTCCTGCGCTGGTCACGCGCCATCTGTTTCTGTGTCCTTCTGTTTTTCATATTCTTCAAACTCCTCTGGTGTATAGGCTTTTATTTCTTCGGTAATTATCGTACTAAGCGAGCGTACAAAGGTAATGTCGTAAACTTCTTGCAATCTTTCCATATTGCAATCCACGCACAGAACTGATGCCGCATCCATTGACTCCTCCCGAACTGTATCTGGCAAACCTACCTCTAATATAAAGCTTACTGATTGTTCCATAATGAACGGCTTTTCACAATCTGGATTAGCACATACTTTCATTGTCATTTTTTCGTTTTCTTCACTCATGGTCATCACGCGTCCTCAGATATTTTGGATGGCGAGGACTTCCTGCGTCTGTCAATCCAAAATAACTGAATGTGATTACTGTACCAATAGGTGGAGGATTCTCGCGTTCTTCATCTGTCCAGCCAACTCCAACATGGAATGTGCGGTCATTTCTACCGTCAGTCCAATTACAAATTGCTCCACCAAGTCTACCTTCATGTTTTCCTTGACCAGGTAGATAGTCAATAACTGTCGCTTCTGCATCATCCCATATTTTCACTTTCAATATGTTTTTGCTTCGCTTGTATTCGTATTTTGAATCTGGATTTCTCAACATAATTCCTTCACCACCACGAGCAGTATACAAGTCATGGAATAGCTTCATGTGTTCTACGCTAGTACATACTACTTGCTTGAGTACGCGTATGTGCGGGGGAGTAACGCATTCTTTGGCCCAATCATATATCACATCGAATGTATAATCCTTTGATGGGAATTCAAACACAAAATATATCACGTGTTTCCATCTCTCGTCTGGTACGTGTCTCTTGACAACTGAACATGTCTGTTGAAAATTACCACATTCATTTCCATCTGGAGCAAATACTAATTCTCCATCAAGTGTGAAATCTTCAGGCAAACTTTCTAAAAACCATGCTGGAGCAAAGATTTCATTTCCTCCTCGCGTGAGTAATTTAGTTCCGTCCCAAGTAGCACGAATACCATCTATTTTGTGGCTCATATACCAACCCTTAGGATTGGTTTTACCCTCAACGTACTTCTTTGCTAACATGACCCTTTCTGGCATGTAATATGCTAAGCAAACTCAGTATATTAACTTACCCCTCAGTTGGGGAAGCTTAATAAAGGCCACTAGTCTTGTACCTTATAAGGAGAGATAGGTTTGGCCATTCAAGGTGGATATGATTTAACAATGGTCGGTATCGAAGCGGAGGCTACTTTTGGTACTGACGCGGCTGATACTCGCGTACGCTGGCCTGGAATCGTGACTTCTATTCCCAATCCAACAGAGGATTACGGTAAGACCGTAATTCGTGGTCTTGGGTCAGGACGCGACCCAGGCATGTTTTACAGAACGAAAAAAGAAGTCGGTTTGGTAATTGATAGCCTACTTAATCAAGATACGACTGGTGCGGCTTCGATTTTTGGTCTTGCACTGGGTACCTGCGCTGGAGGAACAGTGACAAATACAGATGCGCTTCGCTCCTTCACCTTAGAAACTGGTTGGAATGACGGAAGTTCTGCATGGTACGAACTGTACACTGGATGTAGAGTAGAATCCCTTTCATTAGAAATGAACTCAGGAGAAGCATGCACTTTAAGCACGACACTTTTCGCTAAGGAATTAACTCGTGGTGCAGCTGAAGTTAACTGTGCAACTACAGATTTGAGCGAACTTTCAGAGCACGCTACAAAACCATTCACAATGGAAGACGTGACAGTTGGATTTGCATCATTTGGTTCAGAAATCGTGACTAACATGACAATCGATATCAACAATGTATTGTCAAGAGTTTATGGTCTCAGTGGAAGTGCAACAATTGCTGAATCATTCGCAACAAAGCGAGATGTCACTGGTTCATTCACACTTATTAAGCAAGATGACAGTGCAATGGATAAGTTCCTAAGCGACCCATTCAACAATTCAGAGACAATTACTGTCACACTATCAAAGAACTCAGCGGCTGAAAAAGTCGTTATTACACTCACCGATTGTAGACTATTGTCGAGAGACTTTAGCCGTCCTGGCGACGATGTGAAAGAGCTAGAGGAGAGCTATGACTTCCATGCAGCCAGTATTACGGTAGACCAAATTGCATGAGGTGATGGAGAAGTGATTAGTAGTGGAGCACAAAATTGGAGAAACGACCTATAAATTGTCGTTTGGATTTGGAAACATAATGGAAATTCAACGTCTGATGTCTGAAGCATTTCAGGTTGAAGACCTTTCCCAATTTGCGGGAATGGAGCAAGAAGAAATTGAATCTTTAACGATGGATGATTTGGGAGGAACAGACTCACTTGCTAAAAGCATGGAATTAATGCCAAAAGCAATAACACAATGTCTACGTGGTGTAAATGGTCAAGAAATCGATGACCCAGCGACTTACGTTAGAGAAGAACTAGAACTTGAACATGGAATGGAACTTTTCAATTTGATTGCTGAGCAAACGAAGAGGCTGACCCCAAAAAAAGTAGAATGAACACGATAAAGGAGATAATAGGAGGAAAGTTCAATGAGAAAGAACCCCTACCTGAATCTGTCTTCATTGATACCATCCTTCAACGATACGGCTGGACCGTGGATGACTTCCACCGTCAATTCGAACGACACCCTGAATACTTCGGGGAATTGATGGTGATTATGGGAGAAGAAGGGAAACAAAAGAGGGCAGCGTCTAAGAAGAGTGAGAGGGCACACAAACAGCACGAGATGGACGAAAGGAGAAAAAGACTTGGAGTGATTTGATGAGTTCGCAGAATGTCCGTGTTGGTGTTATTTTCAGTGCCTCACTACGTGGTTTTTCTCAATTCAAAAAGCTTGGAGGCGGAATGATTGGACTGCAAGGTGCAGTCAAAAAGGTCAGAGCTGAACTCACACTATTAGCAGCAACAATGGCATTCGATTTCATGAAGAATGCAGTAATGACCTTTGCGCAGTTTGACCATTCGATGCGAAAAGTTCAAGCGGTGACGGGTGGAACTGTCGACCAATTGAAAGAATTGACTGCAGAAGCCAGAAGATTAGGAAGAGAGTTCCCATTTACAGCGTCTGAGTCAGCAGATGCTATGTTTGAATTATCACTTGCAGGTCTAGAAGTGAATGAAGTTATGGCAACAACTGAAACGACACTTAAGCTTGCGATGGCTGGAAATATGGGTTTGGCACAATCAGCTCGTATTGCTGTTGCAACAATGAATGCATTCGGTTATGAAGCTGAAGATATCACCGAAATTGGTGATAGACTCACTGCAGCATTTACAAACTCTGCTATGACATTGGCTGAAGTGGGAGCTGGTCTTTCTTTCGTAGGTCCAGTTGCCGCGTTGGCAAACGTTAGTCTTGAAGACAGCGTGACAGTATTAGGTCTGTTCGCTAACGCAGGTATCGCAGGTGCTCGTTCAGGTACAACATTTAGGCAGATGCTATCAAAAATGATTGACCCGACAACAGATGCTGCTAGACGAATGCAAGAATTGGGTCTACAATTCACTAATGCTCAAGGTGAATTATTACCGATGATTGATATCGTGCAACAATTGATTGATGCACAAATGACAGCAAACGATGTAACGACAATCTTCGGTATCAGGGCAGCACCTGGTGTGGGTGCAATTATTCAACAAGGTGTAGAAGGTTTTGAAGAGTTGTCTGAGGCAATTAATGATTCTGATGGAGAACTAAATCAAGTTGCGAGCACAATGGAACAGTCTGCACACATCGAATTTAAGAAGTTTACTAGCGCAATGGATGATTTTAAGATTGTATTGGGTGGCGCTATTATGCCCATTATCAACGAGTTCATCGATGCTTTCCGTGGAGAAGGTGGTTTAGGTGAATCGCTTTCGTCTTTAACAGTCGCGCTAATTCCATTCTTTGGAGCATTAGGTGAAGTAGCTAGAATCTTATTGCAAATACTGGTAGTACTTGCTCCAGTTGCTGAGTTTTTAGCAGAGCATTCTGAAATAGTGTCAGCATTAGTTCAAGCATATATTCTATTGGCAATCGCCAAAAAGGTAGATATTATTCTCACTATGGCACAGACGGCTAAAGATGCAATATACACAATGGGTAAACAAAAACTGGTTGCATGGACATGGGCTTCTATTAGGGCAATGGGTACTGTTGCAATAGTTGGTGCAGCACTCCTTTCTGTACAGCAAGGAAATATCGAGATGTGGCAAGCAATAATTGTGTTGCTCATCATGTACACATTCTATCAGTATGGAAGCACAATTGCTACATACGCGTTAGTCACGGCAAAAGCAATTTGGGCTGCAGCAACATGGGGTGTTAATGCAGCGTTAGTTGTGATGAACGTCTTAATGTCTCCAATCACACTAATAATTCTTGCGATAGTTGCAGCAGTAGCTGCAGTTATTGCCATCTTCATTTTCTGGGAAGAGATTCTCTATGGAATTGGTGTCGCAATTGAATATGTTATAGAAGCGTTAGCGAAACTAGTAAACACAATGACATTTGGTTTGACTGATTTCGGTGGTGCTGGTACATTATTTGATGGATGGGGTAATATCGACATCTTCCATAAAGGTGGAATGTCTCATGGTGGTCTTGCTATGCTCGCCGCGGGAGAAACAGTCAAACCTGCTGCAGCAGTATCTGAAGAAGAACGACAAGGATACAATAATAGGGGAGGAACATTCAATAACACTATTAACGTCACAACGCAAAGAGCTGATTCCGCCTTCGCGGGAGACTTAGCAAGAAAGTTGGCAAGAATGCAAAGACTGGAGTTAAATAGGTAGGCACGCAGGGAGAAGAATAGGGAAGTTGATATAGCTTAAAGGAATTCGAAAAACTAACACAGGAGGATAGAATATGGCAATACTCATTTGGAATGGACTAGTCAGTTCAGACATCACAAACCCAGATAATTGGACCGACCAGGCAACCCAGCTTCCACCACCTCTTATGCCAGGTGTAAGTGATACCGTTTACATTGGAGATTCGATAAATCCACATCTAATTGGTACGACATTAGCTGTTGAAAACATGTACATTTTCGGAGATAGCGCATCATATTTTATGCCACCAGGTGTTCCAAATCCTGGAGTTCAAACTCCTACATTAATCGATATCATGACTATCCAATGTTCAGGGGTATTTTCTGTTGGATGTGGAACTGAAGGTACCACACTTCAGAATGAAGGTACTGGATTTGCCGACCCAGGTCTAGTTAGTAATGGTGTACCACAAATGATAATGGCCGATACAATGTGGATAAACGGAGGAACTTGGACATCTCTCTTTCATTATTCTACAAGTTTATGGCTTGGAGATGGGGCAACTGGAATTGACCCTATTTTAACGACAGCAGAGTTTTATTACTCACCAGCGTCGACTATGACTTCAAAATTATGGATTACGAAAGATAATCTTGCTTGTGGAAAATTCGCAATGAATAATTCAACTGGAGGTACTTGCACACTTCAATTGGACCTAACTAGCGCACCATACCTTGGTTCGAGAACTACCAATTTCCAATCCTTTTACCCAAAGGTTGTAGATTTCCAATCCACAGCAGACCCAGTAAATCTTAGTTGGAATGGTACTCCTGGTACATACACTGATATGTTCTTCGGAGCTATCGATGGAGGATACAGTTCGCTATTACCAACTTCTGTCAATAATCCAACACAAGAATGGAGATTTTTATTGACTGGAACTTGGGCAAACATTTTTCTCCACGCTACTGAAAATGCGACACCAAATCTATCAGGAGAAAATAAACTCGATGCAGCCATAATCAATCCATTGGACGGAGTGACTGGATGGGGGCAATTACGAACTGGAAACAGTAGTTGGTTAGTTGGAGCAGAGATTCCATGGCAAACTGGCGGAGCAGTTCTAGATACTACACTAACATTAATTTTATTGGGCGCTACACTGCAAGAAAATGGTGGTCCTTATCGAACATGCCTTTACACTTGTGATGATGCTACTAGTTCATTCACAGCTACGAGTGTAGAAATAAATCAGACACTTGGAAGCGGAGGATGGGGAACACCAATCAACATTGGTGGTGTATCATCAACTACTCAGGTTGGTCCAAATAATTTGAGCCTAGGAGGACTTGTCGATTTCATTGGAACGACAGATGTATTGAGTACAATACACATTCAAAATGGAGCAACCGTCACAAATAGCGGAGGATTCGATATCACAGTTCGTGGAACAACTTCAGTCGCACCAGGTGCAATTAACAGTATGGGTGATTGGAGTGCAATGGCAATTAAAGTTGCTCCAGCAGTTGGAGGACAAACTGCATTTATTGGATATCATGGTCAAGGGGGAACTGCCACAGGCACAACCGGAGAATACATTCTCGTTGGGTCTGGGACAGCAACACCCAACTCATTCCTCATGGAAAATACTGCTGGTTTAAGTCCCAATATGGTGATTAAGAAATTGACCTTTGGAGGAGGAAATACTAGCTTAACGTTTAATCACTCGTTAGGTGAAGTCAAAATCACAGACACACTAACAGTGCCATCAGGAATGAGTGCAAATACTGGTTCGATAGATTGGTCAAATTGCGCTAAACTCTACATGGAAGGAACAACAACATTCCAGATTCTAGGCGATGTTAATGGATGGACAAACATTCCACATCTACAATTTATGACTGGAGGAACACATACCTTTGTCGCACCAGATAACCCATTAGAAACTTCATCAGCGACTGCAAATTACGTTAATATCGGATATGCAGATGGTACTGCAACTGTCAATTATACTTCTGGAAGATTCAAATCATTCTCATTAGCTGGAACTTCAACTATTGTTCCAGCGCAACCACTAAGATTGAATCCAACTAATGGTACTACGACATTTATTTCTAATGCTGGCACAACACTAAATGCCGTTCAAATTGAAGTAGACATGAGAAATCTTGGAAACGCAGACACATGTAAAGTTGCTTCACTTAGTACTGACCCACATGGTGTATTGAGAGCTGCATTCAAAGACGCAAATTGGAGTGTTCTTCAAGTAGAGAATATGAAGCTGAGTACTATTGAAGTATTCGATGTAGCTCAAGGTAGCCTCGGAGGATTTATTGTCGAACATTTAGGAGACAACACTGTAATCACACAACCACTACGTGTAGACCATGGTCAGGATAGTACAATTCAACACAAGTTTACAGGAAATCTAAAGTGTCTTCAAGCAATAGACTTTGCAACAAATGGTGGAATCGATACATTCAATTTCGTAGGTGGAACATTAGAATGTCGAAATAGTGGCGACACTGCCTACACAAACTTATCATTAAACACTGGAGAAATAATGTTTGACAACTCAGTCACAATGGCAGCAGCATCAATCAAGTGTTTACGATTTGAAATGCTTGCTGGAACCATTAATTGGCAATATGGAGGACCTGGTGCTCACGTTGAAACAGCCATAGAAATATACGGCGACCATGCAAACCCACTAGTACAGGCTGATTATGTCGTGTGGATTGATGGTGCAACAATGACAAATCCACCTAGCTCGTGGCCAAGCGGAAGGTCAGTTAGCGCTTATTTTGATTTCAAAAGTACTGATGCAACACAATACAATGCTGTTAAGCAAGCAATGACAGGTGGAGACGGATACACAGGACTTGGAATGAAAGGCGGAACAGGGAAGCTTGTATTGGAAGGAACTGGACATGAATTGTTTGGGCGATTCCTCCACTCTGCAACTGAAACCACATTCAATGGAAATCTACAACATACTGGTCCAGGTGGAGGAACATATGAATTGTATAATGTTCGTGGAACAATTGGAGCATCATCTGTTGCGCCACGATTAACTTCAAAGGTATTGAATGATGGAGCATATATTGGAACTACAGACATCGCAGATTGTCATCCACACACAATACACATGATTGTTGGAGGCGGAGGAACTGGAACTTTAGCGCACAGCACAGCGCAGGACACCACATATACAGTGGTAGACGATGCAGTAGGTTGGGGAATTGAAACAGGAGCGAACTGGACAGCGACACAAACATTCGTTCAGGGAATGGATTTGAAAGTTGTGAATGGCGACATTACTTATGCTGGTACTGGAACAGTTGAAGCAGATGGAGACCCAACTCTATATTTGCTCGGAGCAAAAAGTGGCAGTCCAACAAATTTGAACATTACCGTGACTTCAAACTGGCAAATAATTGGTAGCGCACCAGTCTACACTGCTGTACAAATTGGCGATGGAACTTACAATACAACAGTAGCAGATTATAGTTGGTCGAATGTCGTTGCCGCACCGGCGCGCTCGTATCCATCTCACTTAAACATTGCAGCAGGGTGCACTGCACGCCAAGGTATTGCGACTACTGGAGCAGGATACGTGACTGGTAGTGGTACTTACGATTGGAATAACACTGGTTCTCCTCCAATTGGGAATTTGATATTTGAAGTCACACGTCACGATAACACAAATCCGTGGCATAATAATTTGACAATGGCAAATGGACATTTCTTAGAGCCTGTATATTCTACAACTCTCAGATTCACACCTGATTTAGACCCAGGAACATATTCAAATGCATGTGAGCTTCCAACAACACTCACCTGTAATGTTGAAATTGGTCTACAAAGTGCAGGCACATGGTCTACGAGTGCTGCGTATGTAATTGAAGATACAAACACAACAATCAATGGAAACTTTGTTGTTGACTATGGGGACGCCGCACATGGAGTATTGAAAGGTGCAACAATTGGATTGGCTAGTGGAGCGAGTTCTGCTAAATTAACAGTTGATGGAGTCAATGAAGATGACATTCTAGAAGTAAAACGAACTGGGCATATTTTAAGCTCTATCGATTTGGATGTGAAAGAAGCTGGCCTAACAATTGATACTGGTGGAGCTGTTAATGCCGACACAGTAAGATTCGACCATGTTAATACAGACGCATACAACATATTCACCAACACACTTAATGGAGCATTAAGTGGAACTTCGATGTATATGCTTGGCAAAGGAAAATCCACAACATATCTGATATGGGTAAATGGAACGGCTGAATACACAAACATTTATGTTGGGAGAGATGGCTCAACAAATTCCAACATACGACTTCAGGATACTGGAATGCTTGGAGCGAGAAATGGAACTGCATTCTCAGTTCAAAATCTAACACTCGGAAACGATAGCATAGTATCATTTGAGGCAGGACACTCATATTGGATATGGTCTGGAAGTGGTGACATTATCGATTGGAATGACCAAGCTGTGAATCCTGAGAGTGGTATGGTAGGACCTGTTTATGGAACGCCAACTCTTGGACTTATTGTAGTAGATGGACCACATACTCTTACACATTCAGTTCAAAACGCAAATCAAGGAATAATTGCAGACCTACTGTATCTAAATAATGGAGCAACATTTACAACATCTGGGTCAAATGCCAACACCCACCTATATCTGAAAGGTCGCAGCTGTGCAGATGTATTTGGAACTGGTGCAACAGATAATAAAGATGCAGGTATCGGATATAGCGAATCATGGACAAATCCAAGTTTGCACTGCTATGATTCTAATTTCTATTGGCCATCCAACAATGGTCGCTACGGAACTCAATCCATCCTCGTACTAGGTTCACCTAGTGGGGAAGGTGGAGGAGATGCTGTTGGAGCTGCAGCTATTTATGGAACTTCAAACTTTGTACTTGGAGACACTTCTACAGATGTGACGACTACATGGATGTATCTGAATGGTCGTGGAGTGTACTTAGGAAAAGACAATGCGAAGGCAGCAAACACGACGACAATTAAAAATTGCAATATGTATTCTAGTTTAGGTGTCGATACCGTCCACATGTTTCGCATATCGAACTATAATGGAACTACAAAAACTGGAGCAACAAATAGTACTGTTGAACTCCGAAATTGCCACGTTGGAACTATAAATGACGGAGGATGTGGATTCCTACACTTTGCAATGTGTACCTATTTCGAGCATAACATAGAAAATAACGAAGTAGTTGGAAACTTCCCATCCGCCGTAACCGGTACGATAGTACTTGGTGGACTTCCATCATTAACATCTACAATACATGAAAACAGAATTGAAGTCACGGGCGAAACTGCGCATATTTTGTTTGGAAGTTCAATACTTTGGCCACCTGGATATCCTTCATATTTAAGACATAATGCCTTCGTTGGAAATAATATGACGGCAGGAATTGGAGTGCTAATGCCAGTCACTACCTTCACAGATACTACTAGAAACTTTATCGCGGTACCTAGTGTAGTGACACCTATAACAACCTCAACATCCTCAAATGATATGCACATATGTGGATGGTCTTTACCACTATCAAATACGAGATTCGGATTTTCAGTGCGAGGTGGCTCTGGAGTAGCGATATCAGAATGGACAAATATGACAAATCTTTCGCAAACTCTACTATCTGGAACTTTAGATTGTCATAGAACCACTGTAGCATTCCATCCTCCACTTTGGAAAACATCAACTGGAGCATCTCCAGCAATTACTGTACAAAGCGGAGATAAATCATATCGGAAAGGAAAAGGCGCTGACACACAAATAACTAGTATTCATCTGCCTGCTGGTAGTAGTAGCGTAAAGTTCACATGGGATGAATGGGACGAAGCAAATCCGATAACAGTTGTAGTAGTAAAACATAATTCTTCTGGCTCTACTAGTGGTGGCGTTACTAATGGAGAAAATGTAGACCTCAGTGGTTGTTGTAGTGTTCAAGTGGTAGTATCATTTGGAAATGAGGAAGCAGGATTTGCAAATATGAAATTGGTTGAAACTGTTAGTGGGCTTACATTATTCTCTGATTCGCAACCATTGAAGTTCATAACACAAATGGATTCTATCCAACAAAATGAAACTGGTCCTGGAACAGATTATTTCGGAATTGCAAGCACTAACTCCGCATCTAATAGAGCAACACAAAGTCATCAATATAATGACCCACAGAAACAAATGGTCACAGGCGAATTGATACCATCTCGTGGCACAACACCAGGAAGTGCAGCAACATACAGAATGGCGCTGTGTGCACAAGACGAAGATAATCGATACGAATATGTCGTCAGTTATTCTGTTGGAAATTGGTCGCATCAAATCATAAAGATTCAGAATGGCGTGGAGACTGTATTGACAGGCCCAACAACATTTGTTCCTAATTTTGCATCTTCCGTCACATATATGGAAGCAAGCTACGATATACACACAGGCCAAGTAAAAGGATATTTTGATGATAGTGGAACATTGACTGCTACTGATTCCACATTTACGAATGGTTATTATGGATTGTCTGGATATGGAAATAACAGTACCTCTACACAATTCGATAGGGTGTGGGTAAGAGAGGGAAGCACAACAAACACTCTAATCTATCGAAATACAGCGCTAACATTTATGCCCTCTTCAGGATACGTGCTTGGTGCGTCGACAGAGTATGTAGATTTGCGGCACCTCACGGTGAACTCGAATCTTTCAGCAGTATTTTCCAACATCAATAATGGAGATTGGAATCCTGTGATAGAAGACGTGACATGGGCAGATACTCGGATGGATGAAGATATTGAATCTTTCGTTCAATTGATAGGCGTGACATTGGAAGTTGACCAGGACATCACACTATCAGGAAATGGAAAGCTTTGGCTAACTGGGTGCAACATATCTGGAAAGAACGATACCAAATGGAGAATACGAACGGAAGGAATTAGCTATGAAAATGAGCCTCCACTTAAGATTGAAGGATGTTTACTATCAGGATTAAATTATAGTGTAAGACCTATCGGTAATGCTCCATACGAAACACTCTTACTTGACGACGCATCGCACAATACCTCGGTAATTAGAATGCAAACAGATAAAGATATCGATGTTCAAAGACACAGAATTGTAGGATTAAACTTCGACAGAATGACTGATAATGGATTTGAAAGTCGGCTCAGCACCGTGACGTGCGTCTGTGTTAATGATGCGTACATCATGGGAATGATGGAGAAACTATGGATGGATAGAACTCTTATCGAATTTATCTCTCCATATTGCTACACATATCGTGGAAAAATTACACAATTCAACCAACGTATTCTCAACCCGCAAATCAGTGCTGCACAGTTTGTAATCGAGATTGAAGAGTGGAGGGAAGATTAATGGGCCTGCCCTTTCTTCCTCATGAACGAAGACCGTTCATGAGAATTAAGAAGAAGAGTGGGACGTTTCCTGATGGTGCTGCTGAGTATGACCCAAAAGGAGAGTTCAAAATTCGATTCGATTCTAACAAATCAACAATAGTTGAAGCAATGTTAGACAACACTCCAACAGAAGGAGGCGTAAGATTTATTGACCAATTGACAGTTGGAGACACTTTGAAACTTGTAATGCTGAATTCGTCTGGTGTTGAAAACTGTCTATTTTATGGTCTAATACAATCCCTCGAATTTGAAGGAAATACCCATTTAGTACAGATAAATGCAATTGACACAACAACTTATGGTGAGAACGTTTTCATGAATACTGTACTCTATCAGAAGTTCAATTCAAATGTCGAATTTTCTCTCAATAAGCACATAGGTGCAACAGCTATAGTTGGAGTTGACAATTCGTATACAGAGTTGCCAACCGATACCACAGTATATGCGCCAATTGTAGCTGAAACACGACAATGTTATGGTAAACACCTGCAAAATGAATTCGACAATCTGTGGATGCATAGAGGACAGTTAGTGTATACTGCTCCAGAACCATCTGGATTTGTACTAAGAGGTGTTGGTGGACTGGGTAGGTTGTCAACTGGTGATGGAAGTGAAGATGACCCATGGGTAGATTTTCCAGAAGATGTAAATCCGCTAAGTACAGTAGAAAGGCCAGTATTGGGTAGTGGAAATTATTATTCTGCAGACGAGTTTTACTTTAGTAATGGAGCTAAAAAGGTTGTAGCGCAAACATTCGAAGCAACTAGAGACGACCAAATTACAAACATTTTCTTTCCAATAGCAAAATGCATACGTCGATATCCTTCCCAAATCACAGCGTCTAGAGGAAAAGACGAGCATGGCAATAATATCGCGAGCGGAACGAATGTAATTGCTGATGACGGATGGGACCAAACTTCAGCTCTGTCTCCAGGAAATTATGGATGGCACGAAATCGTCGGATGCCCACAAGAAACTAGACTTCATGACACAGCACGTGGGCAACCATACAACACATTTGGACCAGGACTAGATTTGAAAGTCACACTTGTAAAATGTACACAAAGCGAGTCGGCTCAATCTGGAAGCACAGTATCATCAGGAGGAGCAACAACAAAATATGACACACACGTCAATAAAAAAGAAATGGTTCCTTCTGCTGTATCATTAGGACAATTAGGTGGTACGCCAGAAGCTGGAATTGATTGGACAAATTTGGACGATTTGTCATACGCAGCTGTAGAGGTGATGAAAGATAGTGATGGAAATCCAATTCAGATTACTATTGAGCCAGAAAATCCAGTGCCTTCACCACACTACCCAGCTGGAGAAACTATTGCCACTAACTACATGTTGATGAATCACAACACAAATTACCCTGACAATAAAAGAGGACATGGACATGAAGTATTTATGCATGATGAAAACTATGCTGATGCATATACGCTATTTGGTTGGAATCTAGAATCGACTCCAGTAAACATTGAAAGAGGAGAAACTTATGCGTTAGTATTTGAAATGTTAGGGAATCCAAACCACCCACAAGAAACTGATGGAACGGACATTGGTGGGACGCCAAATCCAGGATATCTTTCTCCAGCAATCGCTTGGGCAGTGGGAATTGCAATTGCAAATGATGCGCTAATAAACCATATTTCAGGCGTGACAAATACTGCATGGACAATATACGATGAAGGTGCGCATCTAAAATCAGCGCTTAATGAAAACACTAATAGTGATGGTACTGGAAATATGGTTGGACACCATGGACGAGTCACATACAGTTCACAAATACGCTCTCTACCAGGATATGACATCACATATGGACAGGGCAGTCCACCAACTTGGCAACATACTCCATCAAGTCGTGCAGGACCATACATATCAGGTGCAGAATTTGGATTCTGGGAATATGAAGATTGGCTGAGCACTCAAGCTGCAAGAGACTTGAATTATAACGTGATGGTGTCTGACAAAGGAGGGAGCGCGGCAGGTTCTGTTGAGATGCCCACAATGTTCCCAGTTTGTGGATTCAGAGGAAAGGGCTCGCACATTTCAAGTTATTTCTCAGTTGTTAGTGGAGCATGGAAAGTTGCCGGAGAAAACCTATATTGGAAATGGGATGCACAGCGCAGATTGGTTCTTTGGGGAGCAGGTTCGGCTGACTACCAACCAGTGACAGATATTGGCAACATTAAAATGTCTAGAATATCGTACTATTCAAATCCATCAACTGGTGGTTTACTTCGAGCGTCAAATAAAAGTACAGTCCGCGATGTTTTCCACTCACTTTGTTCTAGAGTATCAGAGTGGGGCACCGTGGTATGTGATTATACTCTAGATGGAGCTGATGATGTGTATGGAACAGGATATAACGATTCATCAACATTCGAGTTATCATACTTCAGTTCCACCAATGAAACTGTGTGGAAAAGTATCGTGAAGCTCGCACAGCAGTACGACGCTAAGGTTTGGATTCACACCGATTTGTCTGGAAACAACACATTAGTATTTGAGAAGATGACAACAATAACTGATTTTGCATACAACAATCCAGGCATTCACCAGTATTCATTTTCAAATCGAACAGAAGACCCAGACATTTTGAAATATATGACGTACACAAAAATTAGTCAAGATATCGAAAATATGTACACTAGATTTAGAATCATTGGTGCGTCTCCAGATGAGGCTTCTGGAACATACACAATTCCAGGTCTTCCAACAGCAAATACATCTTCTCCTCCAATTTCATGGATTTTAGATGTTCCACAAATGCAAACGTTAACAGGGTATCGAAAAGAGTTTGAGTTCAAATCTGAGAAAAACATCACATCATTTGAACTAGCGAAAAAAGCTGCAGAAGCACTGAAAACGATTTATGCACAAGACCAGTATTCAGGAACACTCACATTATCAGGATGCCATCCACTTTATGAGAATGCAAGTTTAGGATTGATGTTCGATAGGAATGCTGTTGTTAGAATTATGGACAAGTATGCCGTGACTGGAGATTCTCCAACAGGAACGACAAACGTGTTTAGAGTGACTGGAATTGAGTATGAATCGCGGGAACATAAGACGAGTCTGCAATTGACAACAATTATTGAGAATACAGATTATGTCGAGGCGCAGCGCACAATCAATCAATTGAAAAAGAATGAACAGAAAGAACAAGATATCGGAAACCGATATACTGAAAAATGTGATGCTCCGAGCCCGCTTGCACTGAGTACGACAATGATGATGTACGTACGCGATTCCACAGGAAGAATTATCGCAGGAGAAGACAAATCACCAACAGTTGTTGATGGAGACGGAGAATGGTTTTTGGTTGGGTCGTTCTTAGCGGGATATGGAACTATTGCTAATGATGCACAACCTATAATTCAAGTTGAAAGCGAAGAAATCACCACTCCAGCAACTTCATACATTTCTGCGTTAGAAAATTCGATTTACAAATGGGAAAAGGATTCTCTGACAGTAATTCAGAGATTCGTTAAACCTTAACATTTTTATCGTATTTTATGAAAAAGGGGTTCACACGGAGCATGCTCCGTGTCCGAAGAATAACTTCCCCTATTAGCTATATCAAAAAGGGGGTAAAGGGGCACGCGCGTATCAGAAATCATGCCCGTCTTTGCCCTTATCTTCTGGGGCTTGTATGACATGGCAAATGTAGGTAATTTCCGTTGTTTACGCCCGCGTACGCGGAAGAAAAGTGTATGCTTTAAATACCCTGGCGAACCTGCAAGTTTACATAGCTCAAGTGAGCTGATTATTCAGGTAAATTGTGATTTGTTCGACTAGCATCTTTAGTCATTGCTCTGTTCGGGTCATTCGCTGTATCAGCATTAATGTACTCTTCGCATCCTTTCATTTTTATTGTAAGCCAGCATTTATACTGTCGACATACATCTCCAATCATATCGCCAGACCTACTAGGAATAAACTTTCTAACCAGCACACTTCCCTCGAAATAATGGCAAGTGTCACAATCATAGATTTCTCGCTTATCGAAATATCTAAGTGCAGTTCTCAACTCTTTTGCAGTTTGACCTTCATGGTCCAAGCCACGCTCTTCACATAGTGCAATCAATTCAGGTTTGTTGATTTTC
>CEUI01059129.1_pt1 | contig 28695 bp, 28 predicted proteins | sample 531411 | NCBI WGS metagenome assembly CEUI01 (sample SAMEA2622841, study PRJEB7988) | marine metagenome | isolation source: saline water (ENVO:00002010), including
GGAACAGAAACAGAAACGCACGCATGATCGGAGAATCCTTGGCGGAAGCGAACTTCCAGTAGGGAGTAAGTATGGGGCTTTGGCCTGAATTCAAGCTTAAGCGATGCCGGGCTCGGGCCATTTGTCGGCGCGGGCCAGCGCCACCAGGGCTGCGCGCACCTGTCCGGGGTTGTTGCAGGATGTTGGGAAGGGCAGCCAGTGCAGGCTCTGGCCGATGCGCAGGTGGAAACCTTCGCTGTCGACACCGGCCATCTGCGCCGGTTCATGCTGCGGCAGCTCGGCCATTTCGACGTAGTGGGCAATGGCCGTGGCATGGTCCTCGTTCATGTGCTCGACCATGCTCGTTTCACTGCCGTCCGTCGTGAAGGGGTTGGCCAGTGCGACCTGGTCGAGCCAGTGAATGGCGCCGAAACCGCCAATGAAGCGCCAGCGCACCGGCTCCAGCCGCCAGAAATCGAAGTCATGCGCCCGATGGTAGTCGCGCGACTGGGGGAAAAAGCGGTAATAACGCTGGGCGGCTGCCTCTATTTCGTCTTCGTCATGCAACTGTCGTGCTTCGGCGAGCAAAGTAAGGCGACCGACCGCCTGCACATCCTCTGCGCCGCGCTCGCCGACCAATAGCGAGCACTTGGCGTCCTGCCCGAGGTTATGGGTGTGCTGGGCGATGCGGCTGATCAGGATCAGTGGCCGGCCCTCGGCGTCCAGGCAGTAGGGCACTACCGATCCGAAAGGGAAGCCCGGCATGGCCTTGGAGTGGGTGCTGAGCACGCCACGGTATTCCTTGAGCAGCAATTCTCGTGCATGCTTGCCGGCTTTCACGCTCACCTTATGACTCCTCGCAAAGAATCCGTCATCAACGGACAGACGCCCTAGCATAGCGCTTCAAGGGCATCAGCGGGGTCGGTAAATGCTGCACCTTGAGGGGATAAAGCGATGCAACTGAAAGACAAAGTCATCATCATCACTGGCGGTTGCCAGGGACTGGGCCGCGCCATGGGTGAGTACCTGGCGGCCAGGGGCGCCAAGCTGGCGCTGGTCGATCTGAACCAGGAAAAACTCGACGAAGCCGTGGCGGCCTGCAAGGCGGCCGGTGGCGATGCGCGTGCCTACCTGTGCAACGTCGCCGATGAAGAGCAGGTCACCCACATGGTCGCCCAGGTCGCCGACGACTTTGGCGCCATCAATGGCCTGGTCAACAATGCCGGCATCCTGCGCGATGGTCTGACCATCCGTGTGAAGGATGGCGAAATGACCAAGATGAGCCTGGCGCAGTGGCAGGCGGTGATCGACGTCAACCTGACCGGCGTGTTCCTCTGCACCCGTGAAGTGGCGGCGAAGATGATCGAGCTGAAGAACGAGGGTGCGATCGTCAACATCTCCTCGATCTCCCGTGCCGGCAACATGGGCCAGGCCAACTACTCCGCCGCCAAGGCCGGTGTCGCTGCCGATACCGTGGTCTGGGCCAAGGAACTGGCACGCTACGGCATTCGTGTCGCCGGCGTGGCGCCGGGCTTCATCGAAACCGAGATGACCGGCAGCATGAAGCCGGAAGCCCTGGAGAAGATGACGGCGGGCATCCCGCTCAAGCGCATGGGCAAACCGGCCGAGATCGCCCACTCGGTGGCCTATATCCTGGAGAACGATTACTACACCGGTCGTATCCTGGAGCTGGACGGCGGCCTGCGTCTGTAATTCGCGCCGCGATAACGAAAACGCCCCGACTGGTTCGGGGCGTTTTTGTTTGCGCCTGGATCCTGTAGCCCGGATGCAATCCGGGGAATGGCCATATGGCAGAGAGCCCCGGATTGCATCCGGGCTACGGGCAATTAGGGTGCGATATGGTCAGTGGGTGCGCGCCACGGCGAAGCGGCTCAGCTCGATCAGGGCGTCGCGGTATTCACCCTGCGGCAGGACTTCCAGGCAGGCGATGGCGCGCTCGGCGTAGTCGCGCGCGAGCCTGGCGGTGTAGTCCAGGGCGCCGGCAGCTTCCACGGCGGCGCGGATGCTCTCCAGGTCCTCGATGCCACCCTTCTGGATCGCACGGCGTACCAGGGCAGCCTGCTCTTCGGTGCCTTCGCGCATGGTGTAGATCAGCGGCAGGGTCGGCTTGCCCTCGGCCAGGTCGTCACCGACGTTCTTGCCCAGGCTGGCGGCGTCGCCCTTGTAGTCGAGCAGGTCGTCGACCAGCTGGAAGGCGATGCCCAGGTGATCACCGAAGGTGCGCAGGGCCTCGCGCTGCGTCTCGTCGGCGTCGGCCAGGGCGGCTGCGGCATGGGTGGAGGCCTCGAAGAGCATCGCGGTCTTGCCGCGGATGACCTCCATGTAGGTCTCTTCCGTGGTGCTGGCGTCACGGACCTTGGACAGCTGCAGCACTTCGCCCTCGGCGATCACGCGGGTGGCGTGGGAGAGGATCTTCATCACCGGCATGGAGCCGAGTTCGACCATCATTTCGAAGGAGCGGGAATAAAGGAAGTCGCCCACCAGCACGCTTGGCGCGTTGCCCCACTGGGCGTTGGCGGTGCTGCGGCCACGGCGCATGTCGGACATGTCGACGACGTCGTCATGCAGCAGTGTCGCGGTGTGCAGGAATTCGATGGTCGCGGCCAGCAGGCGCAGGTCGTCGGCCTGGTAACCCAGCGCACGACCGCTGAGCAGGACCAGCAGCGGGCGCAGGCGTTTGCCACCGGCAGAGATGATATAGTCGCCGATCTTTTCCACCAGCGGCACGCGAGAAACCACCTGTTGGCGGATGATGCCGTCGACGGCGGTGAAATCGTCCGCCACCACGCGGTAGAAAGCCTGGGGTTGCATCGACAAAGGGCGCTCCTTCTAAACTGCGCGGCATGCTAGGTGGCAGGGTAGGGGCTGTCAAGGCAAGCACTTGCGGCCCTTGCGCAGCGTTCGGCGCTTGCGTACAATCGCGCACCCTGAACTTCCCCCTGGGCATTTCCCTGCCTTACGCAATTGCAAGGGTGTCACTTCCGGCCCCGAGCAGCCATGCCAGCCAACAACGACTTTTCTAAAGCGCTGGGTGAGCAGGATCAACGGAGATTTACCATGTACGCAGTAATTGTTACTGGTGGCAAGCAATACAAAGTCACCGAAGGCGAATTCCTCAAGATCGAGAAACTCGAGCTCGCTACTGGCGACGCCGTGACTTTCGATCGCGTTCTGCTGATCGGCAATGGCGACGACGTTAAAATCGGCGCCCCGGTCGTAGACGGTGCCAAAGTGGTTGCCGAAGTCGTTTCGCAAGGCCGTCACGACAAAGTGCGCATCATCAAGTTCCGCCGTCGTAAGCACCACATGAAGCGTCAGGGCCACCGTCAGTGGTTCACTGAGATCAAAATCACCGGTATCCAGGCCTGATTCGTCGGCCCCGATCCCTTTATAGGAGTATTGACTCATGGCACACAAAAAAGCTGGCGGTTCTACCCGTAACGGCCGCGATTCCGAAAGTAAACGCCTTGGCGTGAAAATGTACGGTGGCCAGGTCATCAAGGCCGGCAACATCATCGTGCGTCAGCGCGGCACCCAGTTCCACCCCGGTTTCGGCGTGGGCATCGGCAAGGACCACACCCTCTTCGCTAAAGTCGAAGGCGTGGTCAAGTTCGAAGTGAAGGGCGCTTTCGGCCGTCGCTACGTGAGCGTTGTTCAGGCCTAATCGCCTACGCGCTGGAAAAGCCCTGTCCGTAGGACGGGGCTTTTTTGTTTGTGTATCTTTGGTGCGCTTGCCCAATCCGCTAGTTCTGGATGATTTGGCAAGCGTTCCCCCAGCCCGCAGATGAAGCGGGAGGCAGACTGATGAAATTCGTCGACGAAGTATCGATATTTGTAAAAGCCGGTGACGGCGGTAACGGCATGATGAGCTTCCGCCGCGAGAAGTTCATCGAGAAGGGTGGCCCCAACGGGGGTGACGGTGGTGACGGTGGCTCGGTATTCCTCCAGGCCGACGAGAACCTCAACACCCTGATCGATTACCGCTACACGCGCAAATTCCACGCCCAGAACGGCGAGAAGGGTGGCAGCACCGACTGCACCGGCGCCAAGGGCGAGGACCTGATCCTGCCGGTGCCGGTCGGCACCACGGTGATCGACGTGGCGACGCAGGAAGTGATCGGCGACCTGGTCAAGGCCGGCCAGCGTCTGATGGTCGCTCAGGGTGGCTGGCATGGCCTGGGCAACACGCGCTTCAAGTCCAGTACCAACCGTGCGCCGCGCCAGACCACGCCGGGCAAGCCGGGCGATTCGCGCGATCTAAAGCTGGAGCTGAAGGTCCTCGCGGACGTCGGCCTGCTGGGCCTGCCCAATGCCGGCAAGAGTACCTTCATCCGCGCCGTTTCCGCGGCGAAGCCGAAGGTCGCCGACTATCCCTTCACCACCCTGGTGCCGAACCTGGGGGTGGTCAGTGTCGACCGCTTCAAGAGCTTCGTCGTCGCCGATATTCCGGGGCTGATCGAAGGCGCGTCGGAAGGTGCCGGCCTGGGTATTCGCTTCCTCAAGCACCTGGCGCGTACCCGCCTGCTGCTGCACCTGGTGGACATGGCGCCGCTGGACGAGAGCGATCCGGCCGAGGCGGCGCAGGTGATCATCGACGAACTGGGCCGCTTCAGCCCGGCGCTGGCCGAGCGTGACCGCTGGCTGGTGCTGAACAAGATGGACCAGATCCCGGAAGAAGAGCGCGAAGCGCGCAAGGCCGACATCGTCGCCCGCCTCAACTGGCAGGGCCCGGTCTACGTGGTTTCCGCCATCAGCCGCGACGGCACCGAGCGCATCAGTCGCGACATCATGCATTACCTGGAAGTGCGCGGTGAGCGCATCGCCGAGGACCCGGTGTTCGCCGAAGAGGTGGCCGAGCTGGATCAGCGCATCGAGGACGAGGCGCGTGCCCGTCTGCAGGCGCTGGATGACCAGCGTGCGCTGCGCAAGGCTGGGGTACGCAGTGTCGATGATATCGACGAAGACGATGACTTCTTCGACGATGAAGACGACGACGGCCCGGAAATCATCTACGTCCGGGATTAAGCAAATTTTCCAACGCCGCTTAATTGCGGCGTTTTTGTAGGTGGGCTGGAACCCATCGTGTCTGACTAAGGCTGGAAGATCATGCGTGACAAGGTGACCGGCGCGAAGCGCTGGGTGGTGAAGATCGGCAGTGCGTTGCTGACCGCCGACGGGCGTGGCCTGGATCGTGCGGCCATGGCGGTATGGGTCAAGCAGATGGTCGCGCTGCGTGAGCAGGGCGTGGAACTGGTGCTGGTGTCTTCCGGCGCCGTGGCTGCCGGCATGAGCCGCCTGGGCTGGACCAGCCGACCGAGTGCGATGCACGAGCTGCAGGCCGCCGCCGCCATCGGCCAGATGGCGCTGGTGCAGGCCTGGGAGTCGAGCTTTGCCGAGCACAACCGACGCACCGCGCAGATCCTGCTGACCCACGACGATCTTTCCGACCGCAAGCGCTACCTCAACGCACGCAGCACCCTGCGTACGCTGGTGGGCCTGGACGTGGTGCCGGTCATCAACGAGAACGACACGGTGGTCACCGACGAGATCCGCTTCGGCGACAACGACACCCTGGCCGCGCTGGTGGCCAACCTGGTGGAGGCCGATCTGCTGGTGATCCTCACCGACCGCGACGGCATGTACAACGCCGATCCCCGTCACAACCCCGATGCCGAGCTGATTTCCGAAGCGCGTGCCGACGACCCGGCGCTGGACGCCGTGGCCGGTGGCGTGGGCGGCGCGCTGGGGCGTGGCGGCATGCAGACCAAACTGCGCGCCTCGCGCCTGGCGGCGCGCTCCGGCGCGCATACCGTGATCGTCGGTGGCGCCATCGAGCAGGTACTGGCCCGTCTGCAGGCTGGCGAGCGCCTGGGCACCCTGCTGGCCCCCGAGCGCGGCCTGCTGGCGGCACGCAAGCAGTGGCTGGCCGGGCATCTGCAGACACGCGGTACCCTGGTGCTCGATGCCGGCGCGGTCAAGGCGCTCAAGCAGGACCACAAGAGCCTGCTGCCCGTGGGTGTGAAGGCGGTGCAGGGGAGTTTCCGCCGCGGTGAGATGGTGGTCTGCGTGGCACCTGATGGTCGCGAGATTGCCCGTGGTCTGGTCAACTACAGCGCGCTGGAAGCGCAGAAGATCATTGGCCAGCCCACCGACGCGATCGAAAAGCTGCTGGGTTACGTCGATGAACCCGAGTTGGTGCACCGGGACAACCTGATCCTGGTCTAGTGAAAAGGGAGCGAGGCATGCGTCTGTTCAAGGGAGTTGCGTTGAGTGTCATGTTGTTGCCGGGGTTGGCACTGGCCGAGACCATCGGCGAGGTGTCCACGGTGTTCAAGTGGCTCGGCCCGAATGACAAGATCGTCGTCGAGGCGTTCGATGATCCCAAGGTCGACGGCGTGACCTGCTACCTGTCGCGGGCCAAGACCGGCGGCGTGAAGGGCGGGCTCGGGCTGGCCGAGGACCGTGCCGAGGCGTCCCTGGCCTGCCGTCAGGTCGGACCGATCACCTTCAAGGGCAAGCTCGAGGACGGCGAGGAGGTGTTCAAGGAGCGCACCTCGCTGGTGTTCAAGACCATGCAGGTGGTGCGTTTCTTCGACGAGCAGCGCAATACCCTGGTGTACCTGGTCTACAGCGACCGGGTGATCGAGGGCAGCCCGCAGAATGCGGTGACCGCCATCCCGATCCTGCCCTGGGGCAAGCCCTGAGGGATCGCGCCGGCATTGCACCGACGCGTTGCCGCAAGCCATGAAAAAACCGCCCCGAGGGGCGGTTTTTTTGTCGGGCGGATCAGGCGCTGGGCTGGTCCAGCTGCAGGCGCTGATTCGACTGCGCCTGCACTTCGCGGTAGCGCTCGGCGTCCTTGGCCAGGACGTCGGCCATGGCCGGGAAGATCTCGTCCAGCTTGCTGCGCCATTCGGCGCTGTCAGCCTGCTCGGGGAAGCAGCGACGGATCAGGTCGAGCATGATCGACACGGTCACCGAGGCGCCCGGGGAGGCGCCGAGCAGGGCGGCGATGGTGCCGTCCTCTGCAGCCACCAGCTCGGTGCCGAACTGCAGGATGCCGCCGTTCTTGGCGTCCTTCTTGATGATCTGCACGCGCTGGCCGGCCACTTCCAGGCGCCAGTCCTCGGGCTTGGCTTCCGGGTAGAAACCACGCAGGGTCTCCAGGCGCTGCGCCTCGGACTGCATCACTTCCTTGATCAGGTAGCGGGTCAGGTCCATGTTGTCGCGCGCCACCGCCAGCATCGGGCCGATGTTGTTGGGGCGTACCGACAGCGGCAGGTCGAGGAACGAACCGTGCTTGAGGAACTTGGTGGTGAAGCCGGCGTACGGGCCGAACAGCAGGGATTTCTTGCCGTCCACCACGCGGGTGTCCAGGTGCGGCACGGACATGGGCGGCGAGCCCACGGCGGCCTGGCTGTAGACCTTGGCCTGGTGCTGCTTGACGATCTCCGGGTTGTCGCAGCGCAGCCACTGGCCGCTGACCGGGAAGCCGCCGAAGCCTTTGCCTTCGGGAATGCCGGAGAGTTGCAGCAGCGGGAGTGCACCACCACCGGCACCGAGGAAGACGAACTTGCTCTTGAGCTTGCGCGTGGCGCCCGAACGGGTGTCCTTGATGTCCACCAGCCAGCCTTCGCCGTCACGCTGGAGGTCGGTGACCTTCTGGTTGCAGGTGACCGTGGCGTTCGGCTGCGTGGTCAGGTAGCCGAGCATCTGTTCGGTGACCGCACCGAAGTTGACGTCGGTACCGGCCTGCACGCGGGTCATCGCCAGCGGCTCGCTGCTGTCACGGCCGGGGATCAGCAGCGGCGCCCATTCGGCGATGGTGGCGCGGTCCTCGGTGTACTCCATGTCGGTGAAGGCATGATGCTGGCGCAGTGCCTCGAAGCGCTTCTTGAGGAAGGCCTTGCCGGTATCGCCGCGCACGAAGCTCATGTGCGGGACAGGATTGATGAACGTCTTCGGCGACTGGATCGCGCCCTTGCCGATCAGGTAGGCCCAGAACTGCTTGGACTCCTCGAACTGGGCATTGATGCTCACCGACTTCTTGATGTCGATGCTGCCGTCCGCGCCTTCCGGGGTGTAGTTCAGTTCGCACAGTGCGGCATGGCCGGTACCGGCGTTGTTCCAGGGGTTGGAGCTTTCCACTGCGCCAGACTCGCGCAGCTCTACCACTTCCAGCGTGATGCCGGGGTTGAGTTCCTTGAGCAGCACGCCCAGGGTCGCGCTCATGATGCCGGCACCCACCAGCACCACATCCACGCTTTGGTAATCGTTATGCGCCATTAACCTCTCTCCAGGAAAATCTGCACCAGATGGACGGCCATGCGGCCTTTCAGGGCGATACCGACAGACTCAGACGTAAGGCCATGCCGTTCGGCGGGGAGGGTCAAGGCTGGGAATTGCGGACGCAAAACTGTTCATCTGTTCGCCACACTCTTGTGAAGTTTGTAAAAACCGTTCTTTTCACGCTCTTTTGGAGCTGTGAACCTCAAAAGCTCGACTGCCTCGGCGCGCTTTTGCCCGTGCACGTCATGCAATGCATGGCTGCCATCGGCTCTGCATATGGGCGAAAAGCGGCTGGCCGGATACGGCAGCTCGAAGTGGGCGACTCTCTGGGGCGGGGCGATGACGTTGCATCGGCGAGGTCGTGCGGCCCGATCAGGAGACGTCCTTATAATCGGGGCGCGATTATAACGGTGAATGAAGGGAAATTGATCGGTCTTGCGTGACTTTTATTCTTCCGCCGGTCAGGCCGCCAACGGGCGGGCCGCTCGCGTATGGCTGACGACCGGCATGACCCTGGCGCCGGCAGGCAGGGGGGCGCCCAGCCACGAGGCGTTGGGTTCACTGACTTCCACCCAGCCGGGTTGGCTCGGGTGGTCCTGCACCTGTCGCAGCGCACGGCAGCAGCCCTGCGCATCGAGCAGGGCGAAGTGGCGCATCGGGCGGGAACGGCCGAACAGGCGGTGCAAAAGCATGGCGAAGGCTCCAGCGTGGTGACTGCAGCCTTTATGCCCTGACGCGGTGACAGCCTGATGACAGGAACCCCGGCGCCGCCGCTCGGGTCTCAGTACTGTTGGCCTCTGGCCGCGCTGAGTATACTGCTGGCCACTTTTACCTCACTCGGAGAGATGAGCATGCTGCACCGTGCGTTGATCGCCTTGCTTGCTGCCACCAGCCTGACGCTGGCGGGTTGCGCCCTCAGCCCTCAGCAACTCACCCCGCAACCCAAGCTCACCAGCTCGCTGACCCCGGTGGGTCAGGGCCAGCCGGTGGTCGTGCGCGTGGTCGATGGTCGCTCCTCGCCGGTACTGGGCACGCGTGGTGGCCTGTACCCGGAAACCAGCGCCATCAGCGTCAGCGGCGAGAACCTGCTGCCCAAGCTGCAGGCCGAGGCCGAGGTGGCGGTGCGCCTGCTTGGTTTCACCCCGTCCGCCAACGCCTACAACGCGCCGCAGCTGACCATCACCCTGGCGGACCTGAAGTACCAGTCGCCGAAGGAAGGCATGTACGTGACCGAGGCAGACATCTCCGCCTCCATCCGTGCCGATGTGCAAGGCGGCAGCCGTCGCTACACCGGCCGTTATGGCGCTTCGCTGAACCAGCGCTTCGGCACCGCGCCGAACCAGCAGACCAACACCAAGCTGGTCGGCGATGTGCTCAGCGATGCGCTGACGCGGGCCTTCAAGGACCCGACCATCGGCCAGGTGCTGCTGCAGTAAGCACGGCCCCTGCAACGAAAACGCCCCGCATTGCGGGGCGTTTTCATTTGTCCTGGGCGTTCATGCCGCCTGGTCGTAAAGCTCCGGCAGGCTCATGCCGGTGCGATTGTCGATGTCCGGCAGGTCGTAATGCTCGTGACCGCCAAGGGCGCAGTAAACCAGCCAGTGCTGGTCCTGTACGTTGAAGGAAAGTTCGTCGACCACGGCATCCACTTCATCCAGCGAGTCGATCAGATAATCGCGATCCAGCGGTTGGGGATTGAGCATGACAGGTCCTCCTAGGACGTGGGGTAGTCTCCAAGAACAGCTGTGACTGTTTGGTCATCTTGAGAGATACAAACCTTAGGCCAGGCGGATGACAGTTTTCAGACGATTTCGGGATAGCACGCTGCGTTCGTCGGAAACGAACCTTATAAAAGCGCGAGTTCAGTACACTGCGCGACGATTTTGATTGGCTGGAATGCGCCCGTGCTCAGCCGCGAATCCCCATTCTGGTGCGGTGGCGGGGTTGCTGCACCATGCTGAACTCGAGGTGTTGCATGTCGCTGCAGGTGTTGTGGTCGCTGTTTCTCGCTCATCCGGCCGGGGCGGTGAATTCGCTGGCGTTGTTCTTCGCCGTAGCGGGCGCCTGGTTGTGCCTGGTGACGCGTGTGCGTGAGCAGCGTGGGCTGGCGCGTGTGCTCGCCGACGGCGAGCTGGATATCCAGCATCAGGATGAGCGCACGCTGCGCATCAACCGCTTCTTCTATCGCTTCGGGGCAGCCTGCCTGGGCTCGGCCCTGCTGCTGTCCTGGTTCAGCACGCGCCTCTGAGGGGCATGCGATAGACGCGAACGGCAGCCATCGGGCTGCCGTTTGCATTTCTGCAGGCCTAGAGCGGCAGGCCGGCCTTGATCCGGTACTGGTTCCGCACCGGGTTGGCGTATTGCAGGATGAGGTAGGGCTTTTCCTCCTCGCTGCAGCCGGCAAGGCGCCTGTTCCACTCGGCTTCGGCCTTGGCCAGGTCGGCGCTGGCAAACAGCTCGCTGGCTGATGGCACGTTCAGCTCGGCTTCGCGGCCTTCCCACATGGCGTATGCCAGGTAGTGCACCGGGAACAGGCGGTACTGGCCGAGGATGTGGCGGTCCAGCGCCTGGGCCAGTTGTTTGGTGTCCTCCAGGCCGCCGACCGGCGGGCCGAAGTGCAGGTGCACGCGTCCCTTGTACCCGGTGATGCCCAGCGCGATGCTGCTGTCATCTTCGCCGGGGGCCTTGGTGTAGCCGCCGGTAGCTGCACGAATGCTCAGCTCGCGGGCCTTGGCCTGGTCACAGGGGTCGTACTCGTAGCTGATCGAGACCGGGATCAGGTTGAGCGAGTCGATCACCTCGGCGAACGGCTCGTCCTTGCGGCTCATGTGGAACATCTTGAGGATTGCCGAATCGGTGCGGTCGTCACCGTCCTTGGCGCGCCCCTCGGCCTGGGCGATCCAGATCGACTCGCCATCCTCGCGGATCGAGTGGTTGATGTAGGCCGAGAGCAGTTGATACGCCGCCAGCTTCTCGCGGCGTCCGCTGATCGAGCGGTGCACGATGAAGCTCTTGTTCAGGCGCATCAGGTCGCTGACGAAGGGCCGCTGCAGCAGGTTGTCACCGATGGCGATACGCGGCGTCTGCAGGCCAGCATGGTAGACGGCGTAGTTGACGAACGCCGGGTCCATGACGATGTCGCGATGGTTGGCCAGGTACAGGTAAGGCTTGCCGGACTGCAGGTGCTCCAGGCCGGAGTAGCTGATACCGTCGCTGGCATGTTCAATGGTGCGATCGATGTAGGGTTCGATCTTCTCCTGAAGCCTGGCCACCGAGTCGACGCTGGCGAATTCGCTGCGCAGGCGCGCGGCGATCAGCGGCTTGAGCAGCCAGCCGAGTGGACCGGCCAATCGCGGAAAGCGAAAGCGGGTGAGGGTGCCGAGAAACGCCGGGTCGGCGAGCAGGCGCGCCAGTACGGGGCGCACTTCTGTGTCGGCATAAGGTCGGATGGCATCGAATGCGCCCATCATGCTCTCTTGATCTAGAACGACTAAGGTTAAAAGCGACAGCCTGTCTGGCAGGCTCAGCAATAGACCGGTGATTATACCGCCAAGTCACAAGGAGGCCGCGATGCTGGAAACCGAGGCCTATATCTGTCCCTATTGCGGGGAGCCGGTGGACGCCGTGCTCGACCTGTCGGCGGGGGACCAGTCCTATATCGAGGATTGTCCGGTGTGTTGCCGGCCCATCGAGTTCGAGCTGCGCACCGATGGCGAAGACTGGCAGCTGGATGTGCGGGGAGAAAACGACTGATGCAGCGAATCTACGAACCGGAGAACATGCTGGAAGGCCAGTTGCTGGTGGACATGCTGGCCAGCGAGGGCATCGGCGCGCATCTGCAGGGGCAGCACCTGGTGGGGGCGGTGGGTGAGCTGCCGGCGTGCGGTCTGCTCGGGCTGATGGTCGGCAACGAGGATGCCGAGCAGGCGCGGGCGCTGATCGCCGAGTACAATGCGGCGCAACCCGTGCCCGGTGACGAACCGGAGTCCTTCCAGGGCGAATTGCTGTGTTGAGTCGCCCGTTGCCTGTCGAGCCGTTTCATGTGTGGACGTTATGCCCTGTTTCGCTGGTCGCCCGCTTTTGCGGCGCTGCCAGGATTTCCCGCTGATCAGCAGCCGCACTGGAACTTCGCGCCAAACGCTCAGGTGCTGCTGATGCATGCCGGCGAGGGCGGCCGGGTGCTGGCGCCGGCGCGTTGGGGGCTGACGCCGGCCTGGCTCAAGGACCTGTCGAAGACGCCGGCGCATGCGCGGGCCGAAACCCTGACCGAGCAACCGATGTTCCGCGAGCCCTTTCGTCAGCGTCGCGGCCTGTTGCCGGCCAATGGCTTCTTCGAGTGGCGTGGTGCGGCGCGCAAGCGCCCGTACTGGATGACCAATGGTGAGCCGCTGATGTACTTCGCGGCGCTGTGGGAGATCTACCCGGTGGGCGGGCATGAGTACTTGAGCGTGGCGCTGGTGACCCAGGCCGCTGCATCACTGCGGCGCCCGCTGATTCTCGATGAACACGAGCAGGCCCTGTGGTTGAGCGACGAGGCCTCGCCCGAGCAGTTGGCCGCGCTGCTGGCCAAATCCCCTGTGGCGTTGCGAGAGCGCCCGCTGGCGACGCTGGTCAACGACCCGCAGCTGGATGCGCCGGAGTGCCTGACGCCGGCCTGAGGCGCCGTCTCGGCAGGGGCACGTGCCCCTGCCGATAATCTTGACTACACCCTGAACTGATTGATCAGGCGGCGCTGTTGCTCGGCCAGCTTGGTCAGCTGGGCGCTGGCCTGGCTGGCTTCGTCGGCCCCGCCGGCGACTTCGTTGGCGACCTGACCGATATTGGTGACGTTGCGGTTGATGTCCTCGGCGACGGCGCTCTGTTCTTCGGCGGCGCTGGCGATCTGAGTGTTCATGTCGTTGATCACCGAGACCGCCTGGGTGATGTCTTCCAGCGAGCTGGCCGCCTGGTTGGCGTGCTCCACGCTGTCGTCGGTCTTGCTCTGGCTCTGCTCCATCACCTTGACCACTTCGCGGGTGCCCTGCTGCAACTGTTGGATCATGGTCTGGATTTCTTCGGTGGCCTGCTGGGTCTTCTGCGCCAGGTTGCGCACCTCGTCGGCGACCACGGCGAAGCCGCGACCTTGCTCACCTGCGCGGGCGGCCTCGATGGCGGCGTTGAGCGCGAGCAGGTTGGTCTGTTCGGCAATGCCACGGATAGCGACCAGGATGGCGTTGATGTTCTCGCTGTCCTTGGCCAGGTTCTGCACCACGCCCACGGCGCGACCGATTTCGCTGGCCAGCGCGGCGATGGCGGCCGAAGTTTCCTGCACGACCTGCTTGCCCTGGTTGGCCGCGCGGTCGGCATGGTTGGCCGCTTCGGCAGCGTGGGTGGCATTGCGTGCGACGTCCTGCGCGGTGGCGGTCATCTCGTGCACGGCGGTGGCCACGAGCTCGATCTCGGCGAGCTGCTTCTGCACGCCCTGGTTGGTGCGGATGGCGATATCGGCGGTGTGCTCGGAGGAGTCGCTGACCTGCTGCACCGAGGTCACCACGGAGGCGATCATCGCCTGCAGCTTGGTCAGGAAGGCGTTGAAGCCCTGGGCGATCTGGCCGAGTTCGTCGGTGCGCTCCACCTGCAGGCGTACCGTCAGGTCGCCGTCGCCCTTGGCCATGTCATCCAGCATGCCGACCATCTGCCGCAGCGGACGGGCAATGCCGTAGCCCACGAACCAGATGACCAGCAGGCCGAGGCCGGCGATCAGCAGGCCCACCAGGGTCATGCCCAGGGTGTCGCTGTCGCGCTGGCTCGCCAGGTCGTCCTGCAACTTATAGAGGTCGGCCATGACCGCTTTCAGCGGCAGCACCACCATCATCACCCAGCGCGCATCGCTCTGGCCGATGTTGAAACTGAGGAACAGCTCGATATGGCTGTGGTCCGGGTCGTCCTTGGCGTCGATGGCGTAGAGCGGCTGACCGGGTTGCAGTTTGCCGAGGTTGCTGACCTCGTTGGCATCGAGCAGCGCGGTGGCCGGTTCGCCGAGTTTGTCCGGCGCTTTGGTCGAGGCGACCAGACGGCCGTTGCTGGCGATCAGCGCCATGTCCCCGGCGCCGTCATAGAGCTGCGAGTCGGCCTTGACCAGCAGTTCCTGAATGAAGTTGACCGCCAGGTCGGCACCGGCGATTCCGCGAAACTCGCCATTGACCAGGATCGGCGAGGTGAACGAGGCAAGCATGGTCATCTTGCCGCCCACGTCGTAGGGGGCTGGATCGATCACGCAGGGACGCTTGCGTTCCTTGGGGCAGAGGTAGTACTCGCCGGCTCGCACGCCGGTGGGCAGGAGTTCTTCGCTCTCGGTCGAGCCGATGGCATCGACGCCGAGGCTGCCGTCGGCGTTGCGGTACCACCAGGGCAGGAAGCGTCCGCTGCCGTCGTAGCCGTTCTCCTTGCTGCCGGCGTAGAGGTCGTCGCTGGCATCGAAGGCGTTCGGCTCCCAGCCGATGTAGCTGCCCAGCAGCTTCGGATTGGCGGCAGTGGTCTCATGCACCAGGCTGGCCAGCTCCTCGCGGCTGATGCTGAGCAGGGGGCTGCCATTGCTGTCGGTCATGCCAAGCATGGCGTTGACCCGCGCCAGGTCGGCGGTGATCTGCAAGGGCACTTCCAGTTCGCGCTGAATCTCACTGACCTGCGCTTGCGCCAGGGCGCCAAGGCGCTGTTCGATGACCCGCTCGAGCAGGGTCTGGGTACGCTGCTGGACCAGCGTCTGGGTACGGTCACCGGCGAACAGGGCATAGAGCACCAGGGCCACGACGACCGCCAGCACGCTGGTGCCGGCCAGAAAGGCGACGGAAAACTGGATCGACTTGAACTTCATGAGAGCTCCCGAGCGCAATGTGCGGCTGTCACGTTGTATCGGCCGTGACAGGGCAAAACCTTAGTGACCTGGCATGATCCTTTGCGTCAGTGCTGCATTCAGCAAAGATTGCCCTTGGCCATCACGCAAGTGCGGCGGTTGCCCGAGTATCCGGGGCGGCCTAGCATAGGCGGCCCATGCAAGGAGATGGCTCGATGAGCAAGGTTCTTCGCCTGAGTGGCCTGGCAGCCGCGTTGCTGATTTCCGCTTGCCAGGCGGTCAATACCACCAGCGCGGGTGCCGTCGGCGTCGAGCGCAAGCAATACATGTTCAGCATGCTGTCAGCTGATGAAGTCAATCAGATGTATGCGCAGTCCTATCAGCAGACGCTGAGCGAAGCTTCGAGCAAGGGCGCGCTGGACAAGAGCAGCGCCAATGCCAGGCGCCTGCAGACCATCGCCAACCGCCTGATTCCGCAAGCGCCGCGTTTCCGCCCGGATGCGGCCAACTGGCAGTGGGAGGTCAATCTGATCAAGAGCCCCGAGCTCAACGCCAACTGCGGGCCGGGCGGCAAGATCATCTTCTACAGCGGCATCATCGAGCAGCTCAAGCTGAGCGACGACGAGATCGCTGCGATCATGGGCCACGAGATGGCGCACGCGCTGCGCGAGCACAGTCGCGAAGCCATGTCCAAGGCCTACGGTATCGAACTGGCCAAGCAGGGCGCCGGCGCTCTGCTGGGGCTGGGTGAAAGCAGCCTGGCGATGGCCGATACGGTGGTGCAGTACAGCCTCACCCTGCCCAACAGTCAGGCCGACCTGATCGGACAGGAGCTGGCTGCCCGTGCGGGCTATGACCCGAACGCGGCCATCAGCCTGTGGCAGAAGATGGCGGCTGCCGGCGGTGGTGCGCCCCCCGAGTTCATGAGCACGCACCCGTCGTCCAGTAGCCGTATCGCGTCGCTGCAGGCGGCCATTCCCAAGGTGATGCCGCTGTACGAGCAGGCCCGGGCCAAGCACTGACAGGGCTGCTGCGGCGTGCATGGCACGCCGCAGATCTTCTCAGGGGAGGGCTTTTTCGGCGAAGGAGCGGGTCTGCAGGCCCAGTTGGGAGCGGAAGCTTTCCATGTCGAACATGGTGCAGATTTCCTGGATTTCGTTGCCCGGGCTCAGGGTCCAGAACGCCATGGCCGAGATGCTCAGTACCTTGTCGCTGGGCGGGTAGCCCAGTGCCGGTTTCTGGATGGTGCCGATCAGCGTGCTCCAGGTCACCACCTTGCAGCCCTCGGCGATGCACTCCTCGATGACCACCTGCAGGTCCGGCATGGCGTGGCGAATGTCCTGCACCATCTGGATGAAGCCGGCGCTGTCGAGCGGATGACCGACGAACGAACTCTTGTAGAGAAAGTCGCGAGAGTGCAGTTGCTCGGCCAGCGCCAGGCGGCCTCTGTTCCAGACCAGGTCGATGTGCTGGCACACCACCTTCTTGCGATCATCCAATGACATGTTGCCCTCCCGGCTGCTGGCGCCGCTGGCCACTGAACAGGTGACCGGGGCGCCCATGGCGGCTCCGCACCTGGCGTGCGCCGGTCGCGCACGGGTTCAGCGGCCTGCTGTTTTACGTGACGTGGTGCGCACTTTAGCAGCAGGCCAGGGGGCGATGGGATTGGCCGAAATGCCGGTTCGCTGGCGTCATGGAAGCGTCAGATCAGCCCGCTGAGCTTCAGGGCCTGGTAGCCGGCATAGATGGCCAGGGCGGCGAACGCGCAGGCTGCCAGGCGACGGATGAGCGTCAGCGGCAGGCGCTCGGCGGCGAAGTTGCCGGCCAACACCACGGGCACGTTGGCCAGCAGCATGCCCAGGGTCGTGCCAGCGACCACCAGGATGAAGTGCGGATATTGTGCCGCCAGCATCACCGTGGCGACCTGGGTCTTGTCCCCCATTTCGGCGAGGAAGAAGGCGATCAGGGTGGTGAGGAAGGGGCCGTATTTCTTCAGGCCGGACTCTTCGTCGTCGTCCAGCTTGTCCGGAACCAGCGTCCAGGCCGCCACCGCGACGAAGCTCGCAGCAAGGATCCAGCTCAGGGTTGCCGGGGAGAAGAAGCTGGCGACCCAGTTGCCGATTGCGCCCGCCGCGAAGTGATTGGCCAGGGTGGCGACGACGATGCCCCAGATGATCGGCCAGGGTTTGCGAAAGCGTGCCGCCAGCAGCAAGGCGAGCAGCTGCGTCTTGTCGCCGATCTCGGCGAGGGCAACGATCAGGGTGGGTACGAACAGGGATTCCAGCATCAGGCTTCCTAAAGGGGCGGGTCAACACGGCTTATGACACGAACGACCTTCCCGCCCCCGGGTGAGGTTGTACGTGTCATAGGTCTTGTCAAACCGCAGGTCTGTCTGAGCAGACCTTGGGTCGCATGCGCCATGCTCTGCGGAGCAAGTGTGTTGACGCATACCGGGCGAGCAGGGCGCTCGCGGGAGACTACTCCCCTAGGACGGGCGCCATTGTGCCCGCGCGCCGCGTTCGAAGCAACTCCGTTCAGCGGCGTGCGCTGTAGATGCGGAAACCATCGGCCTCGGCCAGGGTGCGGCAGGGACCTAGGTGGCGCTCGATCAACGGCGGATACTTGAGAAAGCTGTTGGCGACCAGGCGCAGCTCTCCACCCTTGACGAGGTGCCGGCCGGCCTGGACCAGCAGGTTCTCGCTGGCCTGGTAGTCGGTGTGCACGCCCTGGTGGAAAGGCGGGTTGCTGACGATGGCGCTCAGTGCCTCGGGGGCGGACTCGATCCCGCTGCCGGCAATGACCTCGGCCTCGAGACCGTTGTGCGCCAGCGTCAGCCGGCTGCTGGCCAGGGCGAAGGCGTCGACGTCGAGCAGGGTCACCTGGCTCGATGGGTAACGGCGCTTGAGTGCGGCGCCCAGCACGCCAGCGCCACAACCGAAGTCCAGCAGATGGCCGCTGGGCAGGTCCTGCAGGTGCTCCAGCAGCAGGGCGCTGCCGCGGTCGAGGCGACCATGGGCGAAGACCCCCGGCAGGGTGACGATCTCCAGGGTGCCGTCGCTCAGTTGCAACGGGTAACGCTGTGCCAGCGCCTGCAGGTCCGGCTGCTGCGGCGCCTGTTCGACAGTGGCGCACCACAGCTGGCAGTGCCGGGCGCTGTCGAGCTTGCGTGGCTTGCCGAAGACGGCCAGCTGTTTCGCGGCGCGTTCGATGCCGCCGCGTTTCTCTCCCACCAGGTACAGCGGTTTGCCGGCCAGGCGTGCGGCCAGGGCCTGCAGCAGGTAGTCCGCGAGTTCTCGCGACTTCGGCAGGAACAGCACCGCAGCGCGGTAGTCACCCGCCGGCATCTGCGTGTCGAACTGGCTGCGTCCCGGAAAGCGTGCCGCGAGCAGCGCCTGGTCACCGGCGTGCCAGGTCCAGCCACGGGCCTGCGGCAGTGCACCGAGCAGGTCATCGGCCGGCAGGCCTGCCAGCAGTACCTGGCCATCGAACAGCTCGGCCTGGCGCAGGAGAACTTCGCTTCGCGGATCCATGGGGGCACCTGCCTGAAAAAGCTGCGCAGCTTACCAGTTCGTTGAAAAACTACCTACGTTGGTACTGCTGCGTTGAAATCAGCCTCATAGCCAGAGGCCGAACCGGCATCAGAGCAGCCAATGCTCCTCACTCCCTACGTTCGCCCTTCGGGCCAGCCCGTGGCGGCTAATCCGCTGCGCCGTGTTTCGGCAGCTTCTGCGGGGTTGCCATGGGCCTTGTCTTGTCGTCTCGCCCGCGTTTCAGCGGCCTGTTACCCGACGACTCGCAGCGGCGCACCGGCGAAGAAGCCGGCAGCGTTCTCCACCACCTGGGCGACGATGCGCTGGCGTGCTTCCTGGCTGCCCCAGGCGCTGTGTGGGGTGATGATCAGGCGGGGAATGTCCGTGGCCAGCAGCGGGTTGCCATCCTTCGGCGGTTCCTGCAGCAGGACGTCGGTCGCCGCGCCGCCCAGGTGGCCGCGCCGCAGTGCGTCGGCCAGTGCCTGTTCATCCACCAGGCCGCCGCGTGCGGTGTTGACCAGGAAGGCGCGTGGTTTCATCAGCGCCAGTTCGGCTGCGCCGATCAGGTTGCGTGTCTGTTCGTTGAGGGGGCAGTGCAGGGTCAGTGCATCGACCTGTGGCAGCAGTTCGTGCAGCGGCAGGCGGTCGGCGCGCGGAGGGCGACCGGGCAGCTGGCCGAGCACCACACGCATGCCGAAGGCTTCGGCCAGGCGGGCGACCGCGCCCCCCAGTTCGCCGTGGCCAAGCATGCCCATGGTCTTGCCTTCGAGTTCGACGATGGGGTGATCCAGCAGGCAGAACTGGCTGGCCTGCTGCCAGCGACCCGCCGCGATATCGCGCTGGTAATCGGGCAGGCGCGTGGCCAGTGCCAGGAGCAGCATCAGCGTGTGCTGGGCCACCGAGGGGGTGCCGTAGCCCTGGCAGTTGCAGACGGTCACGCCATGGGCCTTGGCGGCGTTCAGGTCGATGTTGTTGGTACCGGTGGCGGTGACCAGGACCAGTCGCAGATCCGGGCAGGCGTCGAATGTGGCGGCGTTCAGCGGCACCTTGTTGCTGATGGCGACCTGTGCACCTTGCAGGCGTTCGGCGACCTGATCCGGCGCCGTATGGGCATGCAGGGTCAGCTCGGCGAAGGCCTGTTGCATCGGCTGCATGTCGAGGTCGCCGAGGTCGAGGGAAGCATGGTCGAGGAAGACGGCGCGTGGGCTGTTGCTCATCAGCTGTACCTTTTCGCAGGAGGGTCGCAAGAGTAGATTGGCGAGCCTACCAGACCTTCATCACCGATGCGGAGCCGCCATGTACTGGAGTGAATTTCTCACTGTCGCCCTGATCCACCTGCTGGCGGTGGCCAGCCCGGGCCCCGATTTCGCCATCGTAGTGCGCGAGAGCGTCGGCTATGGTCGCCGTGCCGGGCTGTTCACGGCATTTGGCGTGGGCACCGGCATTCTGGTGCACGTGACCTATTCGCTGCTCGGCATCGGCCTGATCGTGTCGCAGTCCATCGTTCTGTTCAACGCGCTGAAGTGGCTGGCGGCGGCCTACCTGCTGTACATCGGGGTCAAGGCTCTGCGTGCCCGCCCGGCTGAACCGGGCAGTGCCGAACTGAACCTGGCCGCCGGCGAGCGCAGTGGGCGCGGTGCGTTCGTCACCGGCTTCGTCACCAACGGGCTCAACCCCAAGGCGACGCTGTTCTTCCTCTCGCTGTTCACCGTGGTGATCAACCCGCATACCCCGATCGCCGTGCAGGCGGGCTATGGCCTCTACCTGGCGCTGGCGACGGCGTTCTGGTTCTGCCTGGTGGCCTGGCTGTTCAGTCAGCAGCGTGTGCGCGCGGGGTTCGCGCGCATGGGCCACTGGTTCGATCGACTGATGGGCGCGGTGCTGGTCGGTATCGGCGTGAAGCTGGCGTTCACCGAGATGCGCTGAACGAAAAAGCCCCGCAAGAGCGGGGCTTTTTCTTGAGGGGCGGGGTTACAGCAGTTCGATGGCGACGGCTGTGGCCTCGCCGCCGCCGATGCACAGCGAGGCGACGCCGCGCTTGCCGCCCTTCGCCTGCAGGGCGTTGATCAGGGTGAGGATGATGCGCGAGCCGGTCGAGCCGACGGGGTGTCCCTGGGCGCAGGCACCGCCGAAGACGTTGACCTTGGCGTGATCCAGGCCGTGTTCGCGCATCGCCAGCATGGTCACCATGGCGAAGGCTTCGTTGATCTCGAACAGATCGATTTCGTCCTTGTTCCAGCCGGTCTTCTTCAGCAGGTTGCTCATCGCACCGATAGGGGCCAGGGTGAACTCGCTCGGGTCCTGGCTCTGGGTGGCGTGGGCCACGACCCTGGCCAGCGGCTTGAGGCCGCGTCTGGCCGCTTCTTCGGCAGTCATCAGCAGCAGCGCGCTGGCACCGTCGGAGATCGAGCTGGCGTTGGCCGCGGTGATGGTGCCGTCCTTCTTGAAGGCGGGCTTCAGCGCGGGGATCTTGTCCAGGTTGGCGGTCAGCGGCTGTTCGTCGTCCTTCACGATCACCTCGCCTTTGCGCGAGGTCACGGTGACCGGCACGATCTCGTTCGCCAGCGAACCGTCGTGGATCGCGGCCTGGGCACGGCGCAGCGATTCGATGGCGTAGGCGTCCATCTCCTCGCGGGTGATGCCGTACTGGTCTGCGGTCTCCTGGGCGAAGGAACCCATCAGGCGGCCGGTACGGGCGTCCTCCAGGCCATCGAGGAACATGTGATCCTTGATCTCGCCATGGCCCATGCGCAGGCCGGTGCGGGCCTTCTCCAGGACGTACGGTGCGTTGGACATGCTCTCCATGCCACCGGCGATCATCACCTGGTTGCTGCCGGCCTTCAGCGAGTCGAACGCCATCATCACGGCCTTCATGCCCGAGCCGCACAGCTTGTTGATGGTGGTGCAGCCGGTGGCCGCCGGCAGACCGGCATTGAGCGACGCCTGGCGCGCCGGGCCCTGCTTGAGACCGGCAGGCAGGACGCAACCCATGATCACTTCCTGCACGTCGGCCGCCTCGATCCCGGCGCGCTTGACCGCTTCACGAATGGCGGCCGCGCCCAGGTCGACGGCTGCTACGCTGGCCAGGCTGCCTTGGAAACCGCCCATTGGGGTGCGGGCGCCGCTGACGATGACGATATCGGACATGGTGTCACCTCGAACGAAGATAGGGCTTGGTAAAGTCTGTTTTGATACGTTTACGTGGTGTCGATTCTAACTCGTGACCAGGATTCAAAATAGGGTCACGCGGCAAATCATTCTTTGGGCTGATTTCCCTGTACAGGCACCGCTCTAGAGTCGCTGCATACCAAACCCTAGCGTGCCTCAAGGTGACTTCATGCTGCAGACTCGACTGATCCCTCCCGCTGAAAACGCTCATGCCAATCCGCTGCTGATCAAGCGCCTGCTGTTGTCCGGCAGCCGCTACGAGAAGACCCGCGAGATCGTCTATCGCGACAAGCTGCGCTACAGCTACGCGACCTTCAACGAGCGGGTCGCGCGTCTGGCCAACGTGCTCAGCGAGGCAGGGGTCAAGCCAGGTGACACCGTGGCGGTGATGGACTGGGACAGCCACCGCTACCTGGAGTGCATGTTCGCCATCCCCATGCTCGGCGCGGTGCTGCACACCATCAATATCCGCCTGTCGCCGGACCAGATCCTCTACACCATGAACCATGCTGAAGATCGCTTCGTGCTGGTCAACAGCGAATTCGTCGCCCTCTACAACGGCATTGCCGGGCAGCTGACCACCGTCGAGAAGACCTTGCTGCTGACCGATGGCGATGAGCGCAGTGCCGAGCTGCCAGGGCTCGTCGGCGAGTACGAAAGCCTGCTGTCCGCCGCCAGCCCTCGCTACGACTTCGCCGACTTCGACGAGAACTCGGTGGCCACGACCTTCTACACCACCGGCACCACCGGCAATCCCAAGGGGGTGTACTTCACCCACCGCCAACTGGTGCTGCACACCCTGTCCATGGCCGCCACCATGGGTGGCCTGGACAGCATCCGCCTGCTGGGCAATGACGACGTCTACATGCCGATCACGCCCATGTTCCACGTGCATGCCTGGGGTGTGCCCTACGTGGCGACCATGCTCGGGGTCAAGCAGGTGTACCCCGGCCGCTACGAGCCGGACATGCTCTGCCGCCTGATCAAGGAGGAGAAGGTCAGCTTCTCCCATTGCGTGCCGACCATTCTGCAGATGGTGCTGGGGGCACCGGGGGCGCAAGGGCACGACTTCGGTGGCATGAAGATGATCATCGGCGGCAGTGCGCTCAACCGTTCGCTGTACGAGGCGGCCAAGGCGCGCGGCATCCAGCTGACGGCCGCCTATGGCATGTCGGAGACCTGCCCGCTGATCTCCTGCGCCTACCTCAACGAGGAGCTGCGTGCGGGCAGCGAGGATGAGCGCACGGCGTACCGCATCAAGGCCGGTATCCCGGTGCCGCTGGTGGAAGCCGCGATCATGGACGATGAGGGCAAGCTGTTGCCGAGCGACGGCGAGGCGCAGGGTGAGCTGGTGCTGCGTGCGCCGTGGCTGACCCAGGGGTACTTCCGCGAGCCGGAGAAAGGCGAGGAGCTCTGGGCCCATGGCTGGCTGCACACGGGGGATGTGGCGACCATCGACGGCATGGGCTTCATCGAGATTCGCGACCGTATCAAGGACGTGATCAAGACCGGTGGCGAGTGGATTTCCTCGCTCGAACTGGAAGACCTGATCAGTCGTCACGCTGCCGTACGCGAAGTGGCGGTGGTGGGCGTGCCCGATCCGCAATGGGGCGAGCGGCCGTTCGCCCTGCTGGTGGTGCGTGACGGTGAGGCGCTGGATGCCAAGGGGCTGAAGGAGCACCTCAAGCCTTTCGTCGAGCAGGGGCACATCAACAAGTGGGCGATTCCTTCGCAGATCGCCCTTGTTACCGAAATTCCCAAGACCAGCGTCGGCAAACTGGACAAGAAGCGTATTCGCGTCGAAATCGCCCAGTGGCAGGAGGCGGGCAGCGCATTTCTCTCCACGCTGTGAGTGGCGCACTGGCTGGGCGGTGAAAGTGACTGCCCGGTCAAACAAGCGTTTGGCTTGCTAATTGCTGTTTCGCGTCCATGCTTGGCTAGGCGCAGGACGTGAAACCTGCGAGCCAGAGTGCCTGGGGGCTGCAAATCACACTTTCGAGGGATCAAGCAGTACTACCCGCTGGCTATAGTCCAAGCATCCATAACAAAAAACACATGGAGTAGCGTCGATGACAACAAGAACAAAACCCTACTGGCGTTTGGCGAAACTTCCGCTGGCCGTCAGCCTCGCTTCCACCCTTGCCGCTCCGGCATTCGGCGTCACTTTCAATATCGGTGAGATCGAAGGTCAGTTCGATTCGTCGCTGTCTGTGGGTGCCAGCTGGTCCGTACGCGGAGCCGACAAGGACCTGATCGGCGTTAACAACGGTGGTGATGGCCTGTCCCAGACCACCGACGATAGTCATCTCAACTTCAAGAAAGGCGAGACCTTCTCGAAGATCTTCAAGGGTATCCATGATCTCGAGCTGAAGTACGGAGACACCGGGGTATTCGTTCGAGGCAAGTACTGGTACGACTTCGAACTGAAGGACGAGAGCCGCCTGTTCAAGGACATCGACGACAGCAACCGGAAAACCGCCGCGCAGGCCTCTGGTGCCGAAATCCTCGACGCATTCGTCTATCACAACTACACGATCGGTAACCAGCCGGGTTCGGTGCGCCTGGGTAAGCAGGTGGTGAGCTGGGGTGAAAGTACCTTCATCCAGAACAGCATCAACTCCATCAACCCGATTGATGCGGCTGCATTCCGCCGTCCTGGCGCGGAAATCAAGGAAGGCCTGATTCCGGTCAATATGTTCTACGTGTCGCAAAGCCTGACCGACAACTTGTCGGCCGAGCTTTTCTACCAGCTGGAATGGGATCAGACGGTCGTCGACAACTGCGGCACCTTCTTTGCCCAGCCAGACATCATTGCCGATGGTTGCGACAACAATCTGCGAGTACTGAGCAACAACCTGGCAGCCGGCGCGTCGGTCAACAATGCCCTGACCAATCTGCTTGGTCGTCCGGACCTGGTGATCGACCAGAACTCCGAGGGCGTGCTGGTTCGACGCAGCGGTGATAGAGACGCTCGTGACAGCGGCCAGTGGGGCGCGGCCTTCCGCTATTTCGCTGAGGAGCTGGATACCGAATTCGGCCTCTACTTCATGAATTACCACAGCCGCACGCCGGCGTTCAGCGCCGCCGCACCGGGTGCTGATGTATACACTACTGCAGGGCTGACAGGGGCCGCGGCACCGCTGGTGGTGGCCGGTAACTCCACCTACTTCCTCGAGTACCCGGAAGATATCCGCCTTTATGGCCTGAGTTTCTCGACCACTCTGCCTACCGGTACTGCCTGGAGCGGTGAAATCAGCTACCGACCCAATGCGCCTGTTCTGCTGAACACCACCGATATCCTGTTTGCGGGTGTTCGTCCGCTCGGGGTCTCCATCTTCCCCAATGCGTCCCTGATCGACGGGCAGCCTGGTGATGAGGTCAATGGCTACCGCCGTAAAGAAATCACCCAGTTCCAGACCACCTTCACTCACTTCTTCGATCAGGTCATGGGCGCAAGCCGCCTGACTCTGGTCGGTGAGATCGGTGTCGTGCACGTCGGAGGCTTGGAGAATTCAAGTGACCTGCGTTATGGCCGTGACCCGGTATTTGGCCCAGGTCCTCTGCCTGCGACTGGCTCTGTAGATACCTGCCGTGCGCTGAACACCAGCACCCTGGGCAGCGCCAGTGCCGAGAACGTCAGCAAGTACTGTGAAGATGACGGCTTTGTAACCAGCACTTCCTGGGGATACCGTGCGCGCGCAATCTGGGACTATCCGGACGTTTTCGCCGGTGTGAACCTCAAGCCCAGTGTTTCCTGGTCGCATGACGTGAATGGCTACGGTCCGAATGGCCTGTTCAACGAGGGGGCCAAAGCCGTCAGCCTGGGGCTGGATGCCGAGTACCAGAATATGTACACGGCCAGTCTGTCCTATACCGATTTCTTCGGTGGCAAATACAACACTGCAATTGACCGTGACTTCGTCGCGCTCAGCTTCGGCGTGAACTTCTAAGCGGCCAGGAATTTCGAGGAATGAAGATGCAAACGAAAACAACAAAAAAACTGTGGCAAAGCGGCATCCTGACCCTGTCTCTGCTGGCCACCAGCGTGATGGCGGCGGTGTCGCCGGACGAAGCGGCGAAGCTGGGTAACACGCTGACCCCGGTTGGCGCCGAGATGGCCGGTAATGCCGATGGCTCGATCCCGGCCTGGACCGGCGGTCTGCCGGCCAATGCCGGCACCGTCGACGGCAAGGGCTTCCTGTCCGACCCGTTCGCCAACGAGCAGCCGCTGTTCACCATCACCGCGCAGAACGTCGACCAGTACAAGGACAAGCTGACGCCTGGCCAGTTGGCCATGTTCAAGCGCTACCCCGACAGCTACAAGATGCCGGTCTACCCGAGCCACCGTTCGGCGAGCCTGCCGCCAGCGGTGATCGAGGCGGCCAAGCAGAATGCGGTCAACACCAAGATGGTCGAGGGTGGCAACGGCCTGGAGAACTTCCAGACCGCCAACCCCTTCCCGATTCCGCAGAACGGCCTGGAAGCGATCTGGAACCACATCACCCGCTACCGTGGTGGCAGCGTGCGCCGTCTGGTCACTCAGGCGACTCCGCAGGCCAACGGTTCCTACTCGCTGGTCTACTTCCAGGACGAGTTCACCTTCCGTGATGCGCTGACCGACTTCGACCCGAGCAAGGAAAGCAACGTCCTGTTCTACTTCAAGCAGCGCGTGACCGCTCCGTCGCGCCTGGCGGGTAACGTGCTGCTGGTGCACGAAACCCTCAACCAGGTTAAGGAGCCGCGTCTGGCGTGGCTGTACAACGCCGGTCAGCGTCGTGTGCGTCGTGCCCCGCAGGTGTCCTACGATGGTCCGGGTACTGCAGCTGACGGCCTGCGTACCTCCGACAACTTCGACATGTACAACGGTGCGCCGGACCGTTACGACTGGAAGCTCGAAGGCAAGAAGGAGATCTACATCCCCTACAACGCCTACAAGCTGGACTCGCCGAGCCTGAAGTACGAGGACATCATCAAGGCTGGCCACATCAACCAGGACCTGACTCGCTACGAGCTGCACCGCGTATGGCATGTGACCGCGACCCTCAAGCAGGGTGAGCGCCACATCTATGCCAAGCGCGACTTCTACCTCGACGAGGATACCTGGCAAGCGTCGCTGATCGACCACTACGACGGTCGTGGCACCCTGTGGCGCGTGGCCGAGGCGCACGCCCAGTACTACTACGACAAGCAAGTGCCGTGGTACACGCTGGAAGCGCTGTACGACCTGCTGTCCGGCCGCTACCTGGCCCTGGGTATGAAGAACGAGGAGAAGCAGGCCTACGACTTCAACTACAAGGCCTCCAGCAGCGACTACACGCCGGCGGCCCTGCGCCAGGCGGGCGTTCGCTGATAGTTGCACGCACCACGAAAAAGCCGGCCTTGTGCCGGCTTTTTCGTTACGGACTGTAGCAAGCGCTTCTAAAGGCCACTGCAAGTCGCTAGGCTGAGCTCAGATCGAGCCCCAGACAGAAGACTTCCAAGAATCGGCCGATGACAGACCTTTCCCGCTCCCCAGCCTTCCCCTATGCACCGGCTACGCCGGCGGAGGCGCGTTTCTATCGGCCACCGCTGCCGGCCGGGCACATGCCCAGGCCCAGGTTGTGCGAGCGCCTCGAGGAAGGGCTGCAAGGACGCCTGCTGCTGGTCAGCGCGCCTGCCGGCTTTGGCAAGAGCTCGCTGGCGATCGAATTCTGCGAACGCCTGCCGAATCACTGGCGCAGTCTCTGGCTGGGCCTGAGCGAGCGGGATCGTGATCCCGGGCGCTTCCTCGAACGGTTGTTGCAAGGCCTGCAGCAGTCGTACCCGGGCCTGGGCGAGGACGCCCTTGGCCTGCTGAAAATGCGCCAGCGCCATCAACCCTTCGCCTTCGAACAGTGGCTCGACGGCCTGCTCGATGAGCTGACTCGGCAACTGGACGATGGCCAGCCGCTGCTGCTGGTGCTGGACGATTACCACCTGGCGCAAGGGCCGGTTCTCGATCGCTGCCTGCAGTTCTTCCTCAATCACCTGCCGCCCGGTGTGCTGCTGCTGGTCACCAGTCGTCAGCGACCCGACTGGCACTTGGCGCGTCTGCGCCTGTCGCGGCAGTTGCTCGAACTCAACGAGCAGGATCTGCGCCTGACCGCCGCGGAGCTGGATGCATTACTGGCGAGCCAGGGCACGCGCCTGGAGCGGCAGCAGGTCGCGGGTATCCTGCAGCGCAGCGAGGGCTGGATCGCCGGCCTGCGCCTCTGGCTGCTGGCTTCCGAGGAGCTGGGGGCGGGAGCCTGTCTGCAGCTGCACGGCGGTGAGGGGCTGATCCGCGAATACCTGCTCGAAGAGGTGATCGAGCGCCAGCCCGCCGAGGTGCAGCAGTTCCTTTACGACACCGCGTGCCTCGAGCGCTTCTGCGCCGATCTGTGCGATGCGGTGCGTGACAGCCACGACAGCGCTGCGATCATCCGCCAGCTGCAGGCCAATCAGGTGTTCCTGGTGCCGCTCGACGAGCAGGGCAACTGGTTTCGCTACCACCACCTGTTCTCCGACCTGCTCAATGCGCGTGCCGCGGATGGCCCGAATGCTTCGCGTGGCGGTGCGCATCTGCGTGCCTGCCGCTGGTTCGCCGCGCAGGGCATGCTGGACTCTGCCATCGAGCAGGCCCTGGTGGCCGGTCAGGCCGATGTGGCGGCCAGCCTGGTGCAGAACCTCTCGGAAGAGAAGATGCTCGCCGAGCAGAACGTCGCCATGCTGCTGCGCTGGAAAACCAACCTGCCGGACGACCTGCTGGCCAGTACCCCACGGCTGATCATGCTCTATGGCTGGGCCCTGGCGCTGGCCTGTCAGCTGGATGCGGCGCAGGAGTTGCTCGAGCAGCTCGGGCGATTCCTGCCCGCAGCC
>CEUI01007247.1_pt1 | contig 28680 bp, 23 predicted proteins | sample 531411 | NCBI WGS metagenome assembly CEUI01 (sample SAMEA2622841, study PRJEB7988) | marine metagenome | isolation source: saline water (ENVO:00002010), including
ACCTCCGAGGAGCAAGAACATAGTTTCCGAAAACGACCGCCAATCATCGATCGGAAGAAAACAACAATTGTAAATTCTATTTGGCGCGACTTCGATTGGTTTTCCACCAAACTGCATGCTCCTCATTGAGGGAAGCACCTTCTTATCAAGAACGTATTTGTATACGCTGTTTATCTCCTCTTTCAATTCAGGGTACTTCTTTATGTGCATCTTCTTGTTTCTTGCAACTAATTCTTTCCACGTTTCTCTTCTGCTTTTCTTTGGCAAATACCTGGCGTATTTCATGTGTACTGTTATGTCTGATAAGATTTTCTTTTCTGTGTCCATTTATGTTACTCCCCTTTTTACTCTTCTAAAATTCTTATACTTCTCTTTCATAGCATCTGCCTGCTCTTTGGCCGATTTTTCTCTTATCTCATCAACGGTTTCATCAGTTTGTTCAAACACTTTGATTTTAACGTTGCCGGGGTCCATAAAAATAGGGTATACCAAACCGTCAACTCCATTTCTATTTTTGGCAACGAAAAGCCTTCCGCTGTTTGCATTTTTGTCCTTTATTGTACGAGATATAGAAAAAATAAAGTCAGCCACAAAGCACTTGCTGAAGGCTTCTGATATTGATTCCATTGTAACAACTTCTGCGTTCAATCCTGACCTATTAGTTTGAGATGCTGTCCAAACGGGGCATTCATGCTCTTGTGCAATGGCCCGTAAGCTTTCATAAATAGACTCCAACTCCATCCTTTTCTCTCTATAATTTCCTCCCGGCTTAAGCAAATCGGCGTAATCTACCAGAATCATATCGATTTTTTGATTTCTTTTTTTTAATTTTTCTAAGTGAGACCTTAAAATATTCGGTGTAGCTGACTTAGTTGGATACTCTTTTATTATTAGCGAACCTCCAACATTTTGAATTTTCTCATACACCAGGTCTTTCATCGATAATAAATCTGAAAGCCTAACTCCACTTATGCAACTGTCGTACCGTTGTCCGGTGGTTTCCTCAGAAAGCTCCAGAGTATAGTGTACAACATTCTTGCCATCTTTTACAGCTTCAGCGCCCAGATGGGCCAAAACCATAGACTTTCCTGCTCCTGTTGGAGCGATAACAACTCCCAGCTCGCCCTTTCCTAGACCGCTTTTGGTTATACCATCAATAATTTTCCACCCAGTGCTGATTGGATTTCTGGCTTTAAGCGTGTATCTCAACTCAAAATCTTTTTTAAAGTCGTGTCCATGATTGTTGTCGACTCCTAATTTTAATGCTTCGTCTATCACATTCTTGATTTCGTCAAAAGACGAAGACTGCAACAAATTGACTGATTTCAAGATCGCGCTCTTAAGATTTTGCTTTTTACAAAAATCTAGAGAAGTCTCTTTAATATATTCTTTCCCGTCAACCGCTCGCACAAGAGTTCTAGCAAAGTAATCTCGCACCTGCTTCTGTACCGCTTCATTTTCATTATCCAATTCTGTACGCAAAACAGAGGACATGATTTTACTAGTCGGATGTACACCATACTTTTTCCTGTACTCCAACATCTTCTCAACAAAAACGCGAAGGTACTTTAACTCAAAAAAACCGACGTTTAACACTTCTTCAATCTGGTCTGCGAAGGGTCGATCTTCTAATATTAATTGTACCAACGATTCTTGGAAACTCTTTCCATATTTGGAAAAATTAACCTGATCTTCTTTCATTTATCACCTTTTGTTTAATATAGTATCAAACAAGCTTCTGGTCAACAACCATTTTGTTGAAAAAGGCAAATAATTCATTGAAGTTGATCTCACCAAATCCATCTTGCGTCATCATCTTTATAAGATTGGTCTTGTTAAATTCCGCTTCAGCGTCCTGGATGGTTTCATTAATTATCTTCTTAGAATTAATATCCAGGATTGGTGCGTATAACTGCATCATTTTATAGTTTCTCTTCAGGACAGCACTGTTGGAAACCAAGTTCTCATAAGCCTTGAGTTTCTTCTCTCTAAGCTGCTCCTTAGAATATTCTATAACGTCAGTCAATGTTGAAGGCTTATCCTCTGTTAAAAAAGGAAAGCGCTTGGAGGCGGTAGCTAGTCCTATTCCTCCGACACCCTCTAAATTATCGCTCTTGTCTCCAACCATCGCCCTCGCTAGAGCAAAATTATTTGGGTGGATCTTGTATTCTTTCAACAAGTGGTTCATATTAACAACTTGTTTTTGCACTGGTCTGTAAATAACGGTTTTCTCATCTGTTAGTTGAAAGAAATCCTTATCACTGGATACAATGACCTTTTGCCAGTCTTCGTAAACTTTGTGTTTTACCAGATATGCAATAACATCGTCGGCCTCAACCCCGTCAAACATGAATTGTATGATAGGCGTAGAATTAAAGTATTCTGTGAGGCGCCGAAGTTGCCAAACTTTGTTTGTTTGTTCTTCCGACTCGCTAAGGACACGAGCACCTCGATTAAGGCGTGGGGGCTTGCGCCCTTCTTTGTAATTCTTGTTGATTGCTTTTCGGCGGGTACTGCCGCCTCTGCCATCCCAACAAACAATAACCTTATCTGGCTTACATTCTCTAATAATCTTTTGTAAAGATTTTATCACTCCCTTCAGACCACCTATAGGTTGACCATTCGTTGACAACGAAGGGTCGACAATATAGGACCTGAAGAATAAATTAAGTTGATCAACGATCAACAACCTCTTGGGGTTTCCCAATTTAAACTCCTGTGTTTGTGGTAACAGAAATATTTTTTGTTGCTTCTTTTTGTCTTTTTCTTCTCGCGATCTTGTTCTTAAGATTCTCGACACTCTTTATGTGAAAAGAATAAACACCTTTCAGTCCTCGAACATGATTCACGAGACCTTTTATAAAAGAATCAGTGGATGAGCCCAAGGGAACAAACTTGATTCTTAAATATGCAATTTCTTTATATTCTGTTAGTTTTTTTGAAGAACCTACAAGGTTAACAATTGTAACGCCTGCGATGGCTCTGATTGATGTTAAGATATCTGTTAGATTTTCTTCTGCCGAAGTTTGAATAACGCATTCGGCCTCTTGAACTTTGTTTGATATCTCTTGTTCTACTAAAGTTCTCAAATTGTTTGACATAACCACTACCTCTATGTTATTAAATAGTTTTTAAAAAACCCCGTCCGCCTATAAATAGGCTTCAGGGGTCAAAACACGGGAGGGTTTATGATGAAGGCTCTGGTTCAGTTTTAAGTTGATACTTATGAACCAGCTCCTCTTCCATTAACTCTAACACACGATTTCTAAAACGTTCATCATTATTTAATTTTTCAACCCAATTTTTTGATTGAAATTTTTGTGACGTCCCATCGTCGTAAACAAGGGTATACCAAGCTCCGGATTGGACGAGCGAATCTGAGCCTATAATGGCGTCAAGCCAGCTTTCTTCATCTCTCACTCCAATCGCACCAGCAAACATAATTTTAAAATGACATCTTCGACCCGAAGTACCAAACCTGGATTTCTCCAATTTGACTTGTACTTGATAGCCCACCCTATCGTCACCGTCCATAATAAATGACGACTTGGCTTTTCGTCCCGTCAACCATATCCTCAAGGAATATGCATAGTGCATTGCCTTGCCTCCAGGAGTGACATAGGGAGTTGTCATAACTTCCATCCTTTGTGCTGGATTGGAAGCAATATTTGTTTTAAGCTGGTTAAGCACCAGAAAAGTTGATTGTGTATTGGCAATCGGCACTGTCAGTTTTGACATTCCCTTAGCCAATATTCTAGCTTTAACGGCCATCGACGATTGTGGGTTAAAATCACCCTCCACGTCGGTGATAGCCGGAGTCAATGCTAGAGAATCCCAAATAAACAACATCTGGCTTTCGTTCGAGCCAAGAAGTTCCTCAATTGTTTCTAACACAAATTCTACACTTGAAGCCTGAACGTATAAGAACCGGTCTAAATCGATTCCCAAGCGAGTCAATAAGCTTGGATCTATGGCAGACTCAGAATCAAAATAAACGACGTCTATGCCCATTTTCTGGGCATTGGCGGCGATCTCTGCAGCCATCCAAGACTTTCCTGCTCCTTCAAGGCCAGCAATTTCTGTTATTTTACCAACAGGAATGCCAGCTTTCTTCCCTCTACAAACAACGCAGTCCAACCAAGTTGAGCCGGTTGGAATCCATTGTTTCACTTCAGTTGGATTATCTTCCCTCAGATCATGCGCAACCGATAATCCAGCTTTTCTGTTGATTAGGTTGCGCATGTCATCCATACTGAGCTTCCCTAGTTTTTTAGCTTTTCTTGCCATTTTCCCTCCGTGTGTTTGCGATGCTATTCATCGTATTCAATAATTTCGATCTCAAAAGTCAGATCTTCGCCGGCCAGCGGATGGTTGTGATCCAATACCACCGACTCTTTAGACTCAGAAATAATTTTTGCCATTAAAGGCTGTCCTGTGGGAGAGGTCCCCTGGACGGTTTCTCCAACTTTAAACTGAAAACCGGGAGGAAACGCGCTCTTTGGTGCCTCTTGAATAGCATCTGGAACAACATCTCCGTAAGCGTCAGAGGAAGATAAGGTGAAGGTCTTCACCTCGCCAAGACCCATTCCATGTACGGCCTTGTCGAACCCGCTAATAACTTGTCCGGACCCAACTTTGAACTCCAACGGAGTTCCTCTATTCTTCGAATTATCAAATTCTGTGCCATCAGTCAATGTGCCTTTATAATGGACCTTCACATTATGTCCCTCTTTAATCAAACTCATGTTTTTTCCTTATATGTGTGAGTGGGACACCTGTAAACCCGTGCCCCCCTGCGGTTCTTGGAATTAACCAAGGAATTCTGAGAAAGCCTCGTCGACAGAATTAACTTTGTCAGATTTTGTCTCGTACTTTTTTGTTTCAGTCGAGTTTTCCTCTGCTCCGTCATCTCCGAGCAAGAACTCATCAAGCATATTTTGAACCTGCTCGGGCGTCTTGCGCTCAAAAAGCGTAGTAAAGTCGGGTACTTGCTCAAGAAGAGCCTTTGTTTCCTTCTTGCTCTCAGCCAGAGCCGATGACCGCCGACGAGGTGTAATGCTCGTTTGCGGGAACTGTGCTCCTGGCGGCTTACCATACGTAATCACCAAGTCTGTACCTTCGTCCGTATCCGTGATATCACCATAATCCGGATTAAGTACAAGGTTTAAGAGTTCTTGATAAGCCATCTTACCAAAACCCCAGACTCGGACGCCTTGATCTTCTTCCCCGCGAACGAGAACTGGTGTGAAAAATCGTTGACGAGCCATAAGATTTTTAGCCATCTTGATGCTGTCTTCTGTGCCTTCGTTAAAAAGACTTCGGACAAAATTGTCCAACGGATCTTCCTCACCAAAATTCTTTTTGGGACTCAGGAACCCAGCTTGGTTGCCAAGGTTGTAGTGGAACCAATACTCCTTAAACGGATCGCCGTCCTCAGTGGGCACAATCCGAATTGTGGTTTCTCCGTCTTGCGGTCGCCAGAAACTGCTCTTCTCTTGTCCGCGGTTTTGCAAAGCACTAAGCTTCTCTTTCATTTTTTTCATATCAATAGCCATTTTTTTCTCCTTAAGATATAGTATGTCTAGCAAATTTTCCAGACATCTAATGTAGCTGCAAATATTATAGCAACATTGGTTTAATAGTCAAGAAATAATTTCATCTTGTATCAAAGAAGCGCTGGAAACTACATAAACGTAATCTTCGTCGTAATCAGTGGAATAGATACCAAAAGAGACTTGTACTTTTCCGCCTTCCATTCTAGACCGGGCGCGGTCTGTGATCCTCTTTAATAAATCACTCTGGCTTTGTAGTTTTTGTTTATTAATCATATAATGATATATTTTTTCTCGGGGATTCTGCAGGGTAAAGAACATTTCTTCTTCGCCAGTTTCCAAATTTCCCAGCCCAATCGTTGCTATGGCAGCCGGTGCGACGGGCTCGTCGTAAGTTTCTAATTCAGGCTCTATATTATTACAATAGTTTATCATGTGCAATGTTGATACAAGAAAATTATTAAGCTTCTCATAATACCCAATTATCGGTGCATCTTTGATAATCTGCCCGAGTCGCACGTTGTCTATGACGTACATCTTCTTAAAGACCGCCGAGCGTGCATATTGTTGTAGCACTTGAAAGACGGTGCGCTCTTGTTTCTTTTTTGGGCCAGACAAAAGGGACACATCAGGTCTCAAGTAAAGCACATAAAGGTCCCGCGAGTTTAGCTGTTCCATAACTCGTAAAGACGCGCCGGAAACCTCACTAGCTCCGCTTAATACAAAAAGGTATGGAGGCTTCGCATTCTTAAAAAACGTCTTGAGAGAAGGGCATTTTTTTTCATACTCTTCATGCGTTTTGCATTTAGGGAATAGCTTAAACTTCTTACCGGTGCGCTTTCTCGTATCAATCCTGTAAACATCGTACTGAGAATGTTCTAAAAAGGCTTCTGCAACGTTGCAGCCGGCGGTTCCTAGTCCTATGATCGTTTCCATAAAATCCTTTTTAATTAGTCCGAGGTGTAAATTTAACCATATTGCCGAAGTCTTTTCCAACATTTATATTGGTTTTAAATTTGCCAAATTCTGTCTCTGAAAACATCTCTATGATTTCATTAAACAATTCTCTTTCCTCACGAGAAAAATCCAATACCAAAGAATCGTGTATGGAGAAAGAAATGTACGTCATTCTGCCTTTCAGTAAGTTCCATATATCAATCATACGTCTCAAAAATAGATCACTTGTGGTGCTTTGGATCAAATAATTTAAAGCATGCTTTGCATCAGCTTTAATTCGCCTGTCGTAATATGTTTCAACATATTCACCATCCCAGTATTTATCCAATATTTTGTCCCTGTCAAAAAGTTCCTCAAGTTTCTGATTTTTGGCCTCCGGATTATAAAGCCAAGCAAAGACTTTTTGTTTTATTATATCACGCTCAAATTCGCCGTTAAAGACGTTTTTACCAATCCATTGATGGATATCTCCTTTTGGCTGTGAAACGCCCGCTAAGGCTAGAAAAGTACGTACTTCTGCAGCATTAAAATCCAGCTCCACAAAATAGTCGTTGTTGGGCTTCAAAATAGATCTATAATTCTTGTCAAGCGTAAGAATTGGAAAGCTCTTCTTTCTAGTCGTCAGTCGACCGGTCTTCGATTTGAACCCATCGTACTGTATGTAAGGATCTATTTGGTTTATCCTCTTGTAAAATAATCTTGCTTTCTCTGAGGATATATTTAAACTAGATGTGTCGACGTTTAATTTTCTGTATTTTATATCCTCGATAACTTTCGAAAGTCCCAACAAGAAATGATAGTTTGCAGGCTTCTCACCTTCCGACAAGACGTGCTTTGTAATCTCGTTCTTAATGTCACAATATTCTAATATGAAGCGTTGTGGCACCAAGTCATAAAAACAGTTATCGTAAAGAGAAAGTTTTGCTTCCCCAAACGCAACCAAGAAAGCCTTCAGTCTGCCTAGTATTTTGTCTAGCCTGGCTTTAAGATGTTCCGGACAAGCGTCAACTAAACTTCTTCCTTTGCAATAGAGATTAGCATACGTTACGTCTTCACGGTCTCTTAAAATAGATGAGTATTTCCAAGTACTTGAAAGTCCCTGTGGGAATTCATCGTAGTACAGCTTTTCATTTGCATATATACCGACGCACTCGCTTTTGTCGTCGATCATTTGAAATAACAAAACACACCTCTGATTGTAAGATAGACACAGAGCCTAAAGAATCAAGTAAAATGTTCTGCCATTTTTTTAAAAGTACCTCGACCAGGGAGAGTTTTCCACTTTCTGTCCCTATTTGGCCCAGTGAGCATATAGTGTATTCTTTTGATTATTTCATCGTTAACAAAATTTGCTGCGGCCTGCGTGCCTTCAGTTGAGCATATGCTTAGCAATTGCCTGGCTATTGACTGATATCTGTTTTTAGCTATGAACACCCTATCTTCGTTTATTCGCAAGTCCAAGTAAAATCTTGCCCAAAAAGTGTCCGGATAAAGATCATTAAATTGTTGCCGAGTTAATTTTTGTCTGAACGCTCCCTGTGTGTGGACCTGCATATCATGAATCAGGCGTTTTTGTTGAAATGTATATAAATTAACAAATGTATTGTACATATTATGGATAACATTTTTTATGTGCTCAATGTCTCTGTCGCAAGCTTTGTCGTAATAGGTCGTAAAAAATTCCTGCTGGTCCATAGCGTGTCCGTGGGCCATGGAAGGTTCGCCGTCAATTTTTATGGAAGAAGCACGAAGGGCCCAATTTTTGATTTCGTGTACATGATCTGGACCTTCGGAGGTCATAGTTGTAACGCCATTTCCAAATTGATCCACTCTGTATTTATGTACGTGACCAAGTGCGCCTGGTCCGGTTTCTCCTGTGGTGGCCCCGTTTTTAGAAAAAAATATATTCCTGCGAGCCATATAATTTTTCATCGCGGCGGAACCAACGTTGGCAACCAAAGTCCATGGTGCATAATAATCAACATAAAAACCAAATTTTCTTGATTCGTTGGCATAAAACTTAAATACAGGATCAAACGTATATCTTTCCATCGTCTGATTTAAATCGTCTGGATCATCGTTTGCAAATTTTATCACAAGGCCGCTGGCATCATAAGGTACAATCGATTTCCTCATATAAGAAGATTTAGTTAAAGACACCACTTCAGGATAATAATCACTCAAACTAAAATTGACAAAATACTTTATGAAATGCTCCGGAGAGTCAATGCGTTTATGTCTCTCGTAGAAATTGATGTAAGATATGAAAGCATCAAATATAAAATCAATATCCACAGAATGCATTTCTGTTGTATCGGCGTATCCGCTAACAGGTTTAAGGTTCAAAAAGAAACTCCTCCTTTTAACGCCAGATTTCGAAAGGAATTCACTTGGGAGCCTTTCCCCTGCTTTAATTTTAGTTTCTTGTATATGAGCGTCGAAATCTCTGTAGGCATCAGCCACAAAATTAAAAACATGTACGCCAGGCTCTAATAATTCAAAATTGTCTGAATTGTTTTTTGGAATTATGGAGTTAAACCCCTTGTCCACTTTTCCATACATAATCATGTCAGGGGAGCGAAAATCAATCATATTATAAACGGATCCAATCGAATTTCTGTATTCAGAATTCAATGAAGACTGGTGTTCGCTTATTTTTTTTGATTCGACCATATTCTAAATACAAACCTGTGTGCAAAATTAAAGATTATTTCGATTTTGGAGCGAAGGCAACCCATGAAGCTTGAATTTCCGTATCAAAAGATCTAGAGTCTATTGTTGATGTTACTCCTACAATATCATAATAGCCGCCCAAACCTAAATCACGCTGCACAATGTCTTTATAATCACTGTTACTAAAACCTGTTAAGGTTGGATCAATATAAAGTTTCATGCCTTGTGTAAAGTGAGGGTTCCCAACAACACTCAGGCTAGCATCGTATTTCTCACGCAAAAGTCCGAAATCCGTGTCCCCGTTATCAATAACGCGCGCTTCCTGCAAGAACTGTATATCTGTCTTTCTAAAGCCTATTGTTTTCAATATGCCCTTGTTTGCACCAATAAAAAAGTGTGGTATATTATTTTTCAAATTTTTCTTATAAAGAAGGGCCTCCGAACCAATATAAGACGGAAGAGCCGATGAGCCAGCATCATAAAGTATGATATAGTGTTTCAAATCGCCTTTTGCTTGTGAAACGACGCTTGAGTTACCAATTAATTTTTTACTAAAAATAGGCTTCTTCGCATTTTTGCCCCCAAATTTCTTGTCAATATCTATCTGTAGTTTTTTATACGTAGAATTGTCTTTTTGTGGCTGTACCTTAAACTCTGGGTTTCTCATAGCACTAGCTGTTGTCGCTTTAATTTTGACATTCTTTAAAGGAGAAATCGCGCGGTTGTTGTCTTTACAGGTGTGTCCCAAAGCAGGAATTAACAATTCATGAACGGCATCGCGAATGTAGTGCAAAAGGTTATAAGTTGTCTTTTCTTCTGCAACTACATGTCTGGCCATAAAAGCTTTCCACTCTTCTAATAATATTGGAATGTGACAAATGTTTGTTAATCTTTCTTGACCGTCTAAGCCTTTGAACTTAATTGGTCCCATAAGAATTCCAACACTTTCCAATGCTTGTGGGTTGTTGTTCCATATATTTTGAACTGCGGCTTGTATAATGCTGCCAAATCTAACCACATAAAATGAAAATTTGGATTTACCCTGGTGCTTATATAGGGTTTTTGGCTTGCCTTTTCGCCTCTGTTTGTCTAGCGCTTTCTTTGTTTGTGGTCCCGGGTTGGGAGCGTTTTGAACACCTAGAAATTTTTTACCCCTACGGAAAACTTGTTTAATTTTCAGTCCATTTGACGCTTTCTCATCTGTCATAAGCCGTGTATACGCATGATGTAACATTTCTCCTGGGTTTAATATAATATCTCCCTTGGAGTACCGTCCACTGCCAAGTTCTTTACGTAAGCTTTTACTCAATCCCTTGTGAATTTTATTGCCGGAGCCCAAATATTCCTCGTCGATCGTCGCTTTCAATATATGAGTAGGTGTATTTTTCTCGTCTGGAGATCCATTATTCAGTTTGACCATTTTTCCATTCTCGTTAATCAAGTTTTCCCACATCTGCCCCCTTATTTCGTCTTTGCCGGCTTCAATCTGTGCCATAAGTTTCGACTTAAGGCGCCCCAAATTTAAAAGCTCTTGAGCCACATCTTTTTTATTAGTCTTGGGATCCCCTCGCAAGGCAGCTATAACTTGTCCTATAACTGAAGCTGATTTTATCTTCTTATCCAGGCCGTGTTCTGAAAAGATATTTGCATCAACGTCACGGATTTTTTGTTGTAGCCTTCCCATATATGAAAGATTCAAAGAGAGGGTTCCGTCATTACCAAAAGAAAAATCGTGCGTCATTAGCGTGAGATACAAAGTTAAATTTGTCGCATGAATAAATTTATTTAAATTTTGCATAACTTTTATATCTTTCGAGGTGGACCCATATAAGTCCGGATTGATCGCCCAGCCAACGTTAATTTTGATCTGAAAATAGTCTCCGTTGTAATCACTGAGTGCCAAGTCGTTGAATTTATTTGCTAGCTCTTGTCCGCTTTCATTCTTTCCGAGGTATTTTTTAGAAAAATCTTTCGGATTCATCCCCAGAGCTGGCATTATAGATGACGTGTATAGCTTATTTTTAGTTCGCAAATCGGATCCTTTAATTGGATTATATTCGGCGGTACGGCGCAAAAAGTCAACATAAGAAAATTCTTTACCGTTTGTCGCTTTTCTCTTTTTCAAAAAAGAATTGATGCTATCAAAATATAAGCCAATTTTACACGTTAAGTATCTTTTGACGGTTGCAGGATTTTGGCCAGTTCTAGTAAAACTAACCCTGCTGATTCCGGCGTTTTCCCTCAAATAAACGCCTCCATCCGTTACTTCCGTTTTGTTAGAAAATTCAATCGGTATTTCAATTTCATTTCTATTATTATCGTATTGGACTTTATAGATCCGAATCTTAGGTATCAGTTTAGATACATCAGAATTTGTGATTTCCATGAAGCTTTTGAGTTGTTCTCCGTCTGGGTCTTGGCTAAATAACCTATTCATAAAAAAATGTGAATTTGCTGTATTTGGGCACATAAGAGGATATTGATCTGCCTTATAGTGTTGTTGATTAAGTTTGACTCCCGGATCTAGCAGGCTTTTTGTGGAACTAGCAAGATCAAAAGCAATATCTTTTACGCCAAAGGGAGCCAAGTTTGAAGTGTTTTCTAGTCCTGCAACGCCACGCTTTGTTGAATAAGAATCTTCAAACAAGGGCAGTATACATTTTAAATTTTCTATTCGTTTTTCTTCTGCCGAGCCAGCCCTCTTGTTGATTTTGCCAAGGTCATCAACGGGACCATCTTTGCATTTTTGTTTTAGTTTTTCAGTGAACCTTTGTTTAAATTTTTCTTTATTGCTCAGATCGCCTGAAAAAGCAAGAGTTTGACTGGAACTGTAAAGCGCTTTTAAAAAATCTGTCGTAGTTGTCTTAATTCTCTTGGAGATCGTTTCGTTTTCGCGCTGTCTCAATAATATCAACAAACCAAATCTGGCATCGCCAGGAAAATCTCCTTGTAGTGGCACCTTGAGTCTATTAATTTGTGCAGGACCTGACGATTTAGTTAGCTCGTTGAAGGCTTGATCTGGTTCGGTACTCAGTGCTATTAATAATTCTGATAACAGAATTTTCTTTTGTGAATCAGTGGCATTTATTTTTCCAAGATCTGCTATAAAGCCGCCGATTCTAGTTGTCAGAAAATTATTGAAAGCTTCATTTATTTCTGTGCCCGAACTTAAAGCAGTTATTTGCTCATCCTTAACTTTTAATAGTTTGGCGCCTGCTCTTGCCAAGGCTTGAAGTTCGCTAAAGATTCCAGCAACTTGTGCGGCCGTAGAAAATTCATATTTTGGTTGGTTATTGGTTCCCGCTACGAAGCCCTTGTTGTTGGATTTGAAATGAGTAAGTAGACTCTTTGTTCTTTCGAAAAGAAGTTGCGTTTCGTTAGCATTTATGTACTCTTCTTTTGTGTCCATGTCGCTGCCCAATTTGGCAGAAGCCAATCCTGCGGCCACAAGTCTTTCCAGGCTTGCATCAGTACCATCTCTTTTAGTATCTCCACCGAGTTGGCGCATACCAGTGGTGTCACCAACAAGATCACCAACAAGCTTAAAATAAGGAGCTAGCGTCGTACTAATTTCCACCAGCAAATCATCAAGAACTTTGTGCTGAGCAAACGCGCGCTGAGCGTCTCCCAGTTCACAAATTTTCTTAATATCCGCATCCTCGTTGGGAACAACATTAAGCCACATTTTGTCGATATCTGAATCTGCCATACTTTAAACCATTAATAATCGTAGAACGTCAATATTTTTTCTATGGGTAGAGGAATTATTATCAGGTCACCCAACTTAACCTCGGTGTCCATCGGTTTTTTGTTAAACCATGCGATAACCCACCACAAATTTGGAGATCCATAATAATCATTCGCCAATTCTGTGTAGCTACTTCCAACACTCCAAACAACTTCTTCAAAATCTAATTCCCCCATTTCTTCATCTGTAGGATATCTTAAAATAGGAGTATTGTAATGTTCAATTTTATTAACATACCTTTTATCAAATAGAGACTTATAAAGCCTGCTTTCATTTTCTAAAATTCGTCTATTTCCATATCTATCAACTAAAGACATTCTTAAATACTCCTATTTTTTTCCCGCTTGGGGTTTGAGTGCGCCGGCTGCGCCGACTTGTGCAACTTTTGCTTTTGCCTCATCCGGCGTTTTTGCAACCGTTCCTTTGCTTCCATGCGATTTATTAAGCTTGTTTGCTCTCGCCAAATCAGATTTATTAACCCAAAATCCGTAAGGAAATGCAGCTTCTTCGTTTGCGCTTGTGCCGGCGGATGTCGTTCTAAAGTCACCTTTTGAATCGAACCCCAAATCGTGCTCGTGCAAAACAATATATTGACAGCTCATATTGTATGTTTTTGGTATAAGCCCTTTATGCTTTTTAGGAAAAATTAGGCCAGGAGCTTGCGATGGGTGCATTGTATTATAAAAGCCGGCGTTGAGGTCGGGGGCAAAAGTAAACCCTTGTGTATGTCCCAAGAGGCCGCGGGGGTTAACCATATTTTTGATAAGATTTGCAAATCTTAAACGTAACAAGGGAGGGCTTTGTATTGTAGAAACATCTGCAACATTTTCATATACGGGATAAAGCATTTTGATCAAAGCCTCCAGTTTCATCATGTTCCCATACCCCTCGCGAGGACCGTTAGAAGGAACATCCCAGCCCAAAGTAATGACGCGGCGGGTATTTTGATAAGTTTCGATAGCATCTGGCTTTCCATATACGGATGTTGAGTTCCACGTCTGTGTATAATTGTCTTGAAAATTTGTCACGAACGCACTAAATTTAACTCTGTAAGCCCTATTATTTTTCTTTTTCTTTAATCCAGCATATTCAAAAATAATATCCTCAAATTGTGCTGGATTATCATCATCTGTTCCTGTAATTCCTGCTCCCATATCTTATATCTCCTTATCGCGCATCTGAATGTCCAACGTCCATATTCATAACGTCTATTACTTTTGATGCCATTCGTTGTCCATCAACTTCTAAATGAACAACAATTGGTCCACCGCTGCCGGCAGGGCGCGGGGCCTGTACAACAACGGGTGCTCGACTAGCTGCCATAACTGATGTTTTTTGCACCAAAGAAAAGTTGGCCGCGGCTTGTGCTAAGCGCTCCATGCCGTTGACAGCGCCGGCTGTCTGAGAAGCTTGGACTCCCACGCTGAGTGCCCTTTGCATTCCTACAGATGTTTCTTGCATAGCCTCTCTTTGGTCTGGCGGCGCGGCAAGACTTCTTCGAAGATTTTGTGCGCCTGTTGCAACACCAGCCAACTTTGTTGTATCCAGATCATTAATCGCACTACTAAGACCGCCGACACCATAAGAAATGCTACCGACAGTTCGAGACATATCTTTTAACCTGTCAGATGTCACACTTCCTGCCACACTAGCGAAAACGCCCATACCAGCAGCAGCGCTAGATGCGGCGCCGCCAACACGGGACAAAGATAGAGCCGTTGAAGAAACAGCTCCATCTGCTCCGCGTGTTACACCAACCAGTTTACCCGTTTCGCTAGCGAATCGGCCGACACCAGTAGTGCCAAGAGACGAAGCGCTAGACATTTTATTGATGGCTCTTGCAGTGGAATCGATTGCTTGATACAAAATTGGAGAGTTTGGCTTCGTAAAAAGATTGACGAGTTGTGTTGCCCCGTATATGATACCGCCGAAACTAAGCAAGCGCAATGGACCTGCAAGTCCGCCGATTGCACCACCTAGCAAATTAAATGCTCCTGCGGCGGCGGAAAGGGCTGGGATTGCCAGTTTTACGGTCATGATTAATTTTCCGTGCCTCTGTATAAAGTTAACCACCCTGTCAATGAGCCTCCCGATAGATTCTCTATTTCTGTCAAACCAGTCAACCATCGGCATCAACGCTCTCGTTAGCGCCATTGCAATTGTTCTCAATCTGTCCATTATTGTTAAATTGTCTCTGGCTCGTTGCTCATTTAACCTTTGGGCTTCAGCGGCTCTCATATCAGCCGCAGTTTTCTGCCCCAACTCTGCGCGTAACATTCGCATGGCTTGTTCTACATCTCTCACTCCCATGGCCTGAGCAATTGCCATCCTTTGGAAACGACCCATAGAGTCGACTTGTTGTCCGGACATTTGTACACTGCGGGCTAACATTTGTATACGCTGACCTTCCGTTGCTGCGACCATTTGAACACTGTTCAAATAATTTCCTCCCAATATTGCATTTAATTTTCCGACTGCGTTTGCGGCGCCTTCGAAAGTATCGAATTTGCTTGCCACCTGAAGAAGAGAGCCCATCGCCACACCAGTATTCTTTGCTTGTTCTTGAAGGTGCTTAAACACATTTATCATATTAGGACCATGTGCAGAGAGCGATCCCGCAAATTGTACAAAATTTGACATTGCCGTTTGTTCGCTGACTCCAATCTGGCGGGCGAAAACGGTTATCTTGCTTTGCGCGTCCATGGCCTGTTGTATGCTCATTCCAAACGTTCTGGTGAGCATATCAATTGAAGAAGCCGTTGTTTTGACACTCACGCCCAACCTATCTTGCTGAATTGCAAAAGATTGTACCTGACCACTCGCCGCGGCTGTTATTTGACTGAATTTTGACATGGAATTGTATAAAATCGATGCATTTTGGTACCCTTCTTGCATAGTAGCGGCAAACTTAGTATTGCGAACGACCGTCTCATTAATAACTGTATTATAGGATCTGCTAGCCCCGGTGGCCTTCGCGAATTCACTTGCAGCCCTTTCTTGTTGTGCAATTAGGCCCAATAAGGAGTTTGTTAAACTGGAAAAAGAACCAACAGCTATATTGACTGCAGTCGCGTTATCGCGAATTGTCGCACCGATAATACTTAATTTTTGACTGAAAGTCGCGCCGGAAGAGGATCCAAATACTGCTCCAAACAGTGAACGATCTGCGGCGTCGGCAGCAATCATACCACCGGATAAAGTGGATATCCAACTAGACGTCAAAGATTGAATGTTGCGCATTTCACCTTGGCGTTGACCAAGTATGCTGTTAATTCTTTGGTGTTCCGCAGCTTCAGTTCGCAATGAACTTATTATTGAATTAACGGAATCTAGCTCTGCCTGGAGGTTAGATAATTTCTGCCGGTCGACTGAAGTGCCTTGCGAGGCTATCTCTATCGATTGCTGAAGAGCGTCTCTAAATTGCGAATAAACTGATACTATGTTATTGATGGCGCTGAGCTTCTGTTGTGACAATTGAAGCTGATAATTTATTTTGCTAATATTCTCGTTATTAGCATTAGCTTCCGCGCGGGTTAAAGCTGCAAGATCTTGCTGAGCCTGATTGATTTTATCAATAGTTTTTTCAACTTCTTCTTTCGATGCTCGAAGATCTCGTATACCACCACGAAGGCCCGGGCCCACATTTCCAGCTGCAGCCATGTCGGCTCGACGCTCTTGTTTCTCCCTCTCCAGGCGTTCAGAGCGTTCTTGTTGCATCTCTCCTATGAGAGCGGCAATTTGCTGTAATAACTGTTCGTTGCTAGCCATTTATGTGTCCCTATTTAAACGGCCATTGTAAGCCAGTTTCTCTTTCGAATTGACTTATTGCCCGATCCAATTCATATTGATTTTTAAAAGTTTGCGGATTATTAAGGCCATGGCGCATATAACTTTCAATATATTTTTTTTCTTTTGTCAAGACATTACCAAACGCGGCGACTTGCGCAGCCGTGCCTTTAATATGCACATCCGGGCCTCCCATACCAAACATTTTTGTGAGAACTATTTTGATAGAATCACCTAATACGTAAGGATTTGGAGCCTCGCCCCAATACAACTCATTTAGCTGCTCTTTTTCTTTCTTTATATTTAAATTAACCTCTAATACATCAGACATGGCATAACCCTCTATAATATATACTACTAAGTAGTTATTTACTCAAAATAAAAGCCGGCCAAAGAGGGGCCGGCTTATTTGCTGCTTTTCTTATAAGCTTTCTCTATTTCTTCCCTTTCTATATCAAACTGATCCGAAAGACGAGTTAAAAACCACTTTCTTAATCTCACAGGAAGATTGTATGCTTCTATAAAGCTCCACCCGCCATGATATTTGAGCAAGAAAAACTGTTCATAGACAGCAGACATATAATCATCACTCAGGCCAAAAAAAGTCGGCCGTAAGCGGCACGTTAACCTCCTCTTCGTGCCCGCAGGACTTGCACGAAAACTCTTGCACCATATCGACGTTCGGCGTAACCGCTGCATAACACAATCTGTAAAATTTAGAGTCAAAGGCCGGCATATTATCAATAAAGTTGCTAATTGCTGCCTTGTCAGTAACTTTGTTGATAGCTATGATTGTCATCTTCATTTGGTCGGTCATCGAGACTTCTGCTGTGCCAAACCCATGCTTCTCTCTTTTCTTAACCATATAGGCCATATTTTTTTCGTCTTTCCCATTGAGAATACGGGCCTCTACAGTAACTTTAGTTTTCGGCAATGTGATCAAAAAAGTATTTTTTTCAGTGAATTCGATATTATATTTCTTTAATTGTTCTTCTTCTGGATATACGTGATCTAATTTCGTCAAGTCAAATTTGTGTTTTTGCGTTGAACCACAAGCCACACAAGTTACGTTTGCTTCATATTCGGGGCCATAACCCGTAAGCCGGGCGCCTACCAGTAAGGCATTCTTATCTCCCACAAGAAGCTCGTCCAGTTTGATATTTTTGTCAACTATCAAGTCTTGGATTAGTCGCTCGATTGCGATACCCTTTTTAAGAAGAGTTGGCGATGTCAATATATCCTCATGCTTGGCCGTCATATATTTAATCTCAATAACATCTTTGCCCAGCAAGGGATGTCCAGGGGGGTAGAATTTCCCCCTCGAAGGTAGCTCTATAAACTCCGTTGGAGACACGAAAGAAAGTGGCGAACTTGTTTCAGTCGCCTGCTTCAAAGCGTGTCCAACTGCTTCTGCTGCAGCAGCAATATCTCCAGAAGAGTCCTGGGAAGCGCCCAGTCTCTCCTGATTATTTCTCTTAACCATTACCCACCTCGTTATATTATGATAAGTATACTATACACGGTAAACTCATTTAAGTTAAATGTTTTGTTGGTAAGCTGTAGAGTTTTATCTGCTAATGCGTAGAGTGTCGTGACCAGCTTTCGAGGGGTTGTCGTAAACTGCCCAGTCATATCGCAACGTCAAACTAATATTTGTAATATCTTCGTTATCGTATGAAAGACTACCAAAGTTTACACTTTTGATCCACGAATTGTGAAGTGTCCACTGATCGATGGCCGCGGCCAATTCACCCTGTGGTCCAAGTTGTCGTAAAACAACTTCGCCAAGCTGGTCAACAGAAGCAGCCTTAGAAAAGGTTATTCCCGCAGCAGTCTGAGCTTGCATGTTTGGCTCGTTGGGAAAAGCATATCCGGCTTTTTTAATTCTACTTACCATCTCAAAAGTGGCGTCAGGAAAGAGAGGATCAACCAAAGTTACTTCAATCGAAGACCAGGTAAGCTTACCTGGGAAGAAGAACGTATGGTTAATATAGCTATGTGAAGCTTCCCCAATATCAAAACTGGGCTTCGAAGCCGTTTTAACAATCCATGAAGGGATGCTGTCGCCGGCTGCACCGAAGGACATTACCCATTTATAATTTCTTTTTGGAGAAACATTCGGTGAACTCCAGTATGAAGGTGAACCAGCCATTTTTTTAGTACTCCTCTATAGGTTTGATTTCGTAATATAACTAGAAAGGCAAAAACATTTTTACCTTCCTTTTTTAATTTTTTAGTCTTCGAAAGAAGCGCCTGTATTCGTGATAAGGAAATCCAAAGCAATAAACTCAATTGCTTTCGTCGGCTTCAAGAAAACCTTGGCGTAAAGAATGTTTCTATCAACCAAGTCATCAGACGTTGTAGTTTTATCTAAAACAACCCTGAAATCGGAAAGGCCGAAACGTGATTTGATTCCCTCAAGGAACGGATTAACTTGACTCAAGAATCTGTCCCAGGTCGCCTGCACATTAGGCTCGAAGAGAATTGTCGCAGCGATTCTGGAAATTTGCTTTTTGACAAAAATCAACAGTCTGCGCACATTAATTCTATCCAAAGCAGATTGCGTTATTTGAAGCGTCTTTTGTCCAAAAATCACAATACCTTCGGACGGGAAACTAGCAATCGGATTAATGTTAGCTTCGTAGAGATCGTCTCTATCATCAACAGTCAGTCGTTGTCGAACGTTAGTAACAGGAATTCCTGCCGATCCACCCGACAAACCGCCTCTGTTGAAGCCCGCTGGGGCGAACCAAAGCTCTGCGCTCTTTTGAGTGTTAGAGAACACGCCCAAGGCTACAACCGAAGGTGGCACCCAGACTAATTTTCCAGGGTGTGACTCGGAAGCCGTATCTCGAACTTGTACCCAGGGATAGAAAGCGCAACCATAACTAGAATTAAGCCCTCTATCTTTGAAGGAGCTTACTGCGGTGGATACTGTTCCAATTCTACTAGATTCCGAAGAAAGGCTCTCATACCGCGGCGTGAAATCGTTTGCAATATCAATGATTGCAAGAGCATCGGCTCTGTCTTCACAAATATTGACCATGTGGTCCGTAAGGGAAGAATCAGTCACACCAGGAACTGCGAGAAGGTCCATTTCAATGGCTTCAGCATCTGCAACGGCATCAATTGCTCTCTTGACAGAGTGGTATGCGTAGTTTTTCTTTTCATCTCTATTTTGATTATCTAGAATATGATTACCAAAAGGCTCTGCTTCTGTGATGTTTAAACCATTATGGCCACCATAAAGCACAGCGGTAAATCGGTTAAATCCATTATCCAGCACCTGCTTATAGGTACCGGAAACGGCAGTATAAGAAGTGCCTGCCGCGCGGGAGCCGGATGTATAAATTGCAACATCCGGATTTCCGGTAGAAGTTATCATACTGCCACTTAGGTCATCCAAAGAGAATACCCAAGCATGTTCAGTTACGGTACCATTAGGATCGTGTCCGTTTGTGCACACGCCTTCTGGAAGGGCCCTGACTATATCTAGACAGCTTTCTTCAAATAAGGTTGAAGGAGATGGTTCTTCGAGCCTGTTAAAATCTGCTCCAAAGAAAGCATCTTTGGGACGAACCAAGGAGCCGGAGCGAGATGAGGCGCGAAGTGGAACAGTCGGGAAAAGGAATGACCCAGTATAAGACTGGGCATTATTTACTGGAATGCTTCCGGTAGCAATTGGGTTTTGTCCTGCTGTAGCGGAACCAGTCCAACACATGATCCCTTTTTCACCGTGTGTTTTTGGTACGGTATCTGGCCCTGTTTCTAAAAACAAATTTGCGCCCCATGCATCGCCAACGCCGGATTCAGTATAATGTTTAAGTTTTAGGTTTCTTCCTTCAATTTTGAAACCTTTATAACGAAGATGTCCCCTGACACCGAAAGGCAATAATTCAGGGTCGGCGCCGCCGTTTTTGATATCTTCATCTATTACAACTCTTATAATCTTGGAAACATTGTTATAGTCTCCTGTTTCTTTATAGAGCTTCTTAGTGTTATCCCAAGTCAATATTTTATCTCCGATCCTCTTTGCAATATAGTTTTCTGAATCGGGGTTTAAGTTAAGATTAGCAAATTTCTCTAGAATAATAGGTGCGTTGTCTTTATCGCGAATATCTCTTAAGACAACAGTAAACGAACCGTATTTTTCAAACTTGTTTCTCGGGGCCTTGATATCCATGATGGATATTTTCACATTATTCTGTGCCCATTCGCCATCATCCAAAGAACAAAACCTAAAAAGATTTTTAACGTAAGTTGTACCATCTGGTGTAAAGCTTGCGTAATTTTCTCGCACATCTTGCGAAATAAACCATCCAGTTTTTGAAGGGCGGGTCGCTATGTTTTGATCTTGATGTTGATAAGAATCATTACCCAAAGCCATAATGGTTCCAAAAACCGTTCCTGCTGATGATCCGCTGCCAACATATCTTTTAACTTGGCCTTCGAATGTCTCACCAAGCCAGTATTTAGAAGTTGTATTTGTAATAATCGGATTTGTCGCAGCGGGGCTGGTATTAAAAACCCTACGAATAAATTTTGAACTATCTCGATCAAAATTGAAAGAGTATTTGGTTGTTACAGAGCTATCGCTCAATTCAACTGTCCACGTATTGCTCGCTGCGTTTTTGTATAATCCACCGAGCGATGCACTTGTTGTAGACCCAAGACTTGGTATTGTGTCGTAAGTTGATCCAGTGGCGTCACCGTGACCAGCAACGACAGTACCGGTGAGGGCAATTGAGCCACTTTCAAGATACCAAACAGCAGCCAGTGTTCCAGTCGGATAATGACCGCCGTCTCCAAGAGAGGCCGAATCAATAAGAAACAGCGCATATGCTCCACCATTTGAAGCTTCAGCCTTATTAAAATTAGCGTTACTCGTCGTCCAGCCGGCTTTTGCGCCGATGTCTGATGTTTTTTGAGGATGTTGTTCGCCCAAAAGTCTTACGAATGTGAGAGGGGAGTTATTTTTTAACCAAGCCTGTGCAGCATATACAGCGTATGTCGGCCCCAAAGGAGCGTTGTTTCTCCACACATCGCCGTCAGATCCGCCTCCGGGATTTGGCGAACCGAAAAGCTCAACAAAATCCGAAAAAGAATCAACTTTAACCGGGCGCATCCCGGGTCCTTTCTCAGAACGACCAATTACCACTGGTCCAATGTCTTCTGGTAGTGCGGTCAGCGCACTGTTATCAATCTCGTCTAAAAAAATTCCGGGAGATACAAATTTAAATTTTCTCTCAGCCATGGCAAACATTCTCCTTTAATATAACGCAACTCTAGAGCTTGCAAGTGATCAAACTTTCTCTAATAAATAGTAAATCCAAACCCAAAACTCCATCTTAAAAACAATTACTCTCTACGGAATGGTTCACCGGGTGCTGCCAGATCCCATTCCTGTTCGTCGGCCACGACAACTTGCTCTCTCGGGAACTTAACTTCAACGAAATTTTGCCTCCTAACAAGTCTCGGAGTATCTTGGTTTTCTGCATCGCCAACTATGTATCCCAAGACCCTTAAATCAATTCCTGTCTCATATTTGCGTTCTTCTTCTCCCAAAGCAGATATGTTATTGCCATGTGAAAATGAGTCTCCCACAAATGCCTCAAACGTGTGATTATCGTGCTTTATGTTAATATAGTTCAAAGCACCTGGGCGACTTAAAAAGGGTGTCATAATTTCATTCATTTGTTGTTGATATTCTGTTTTAATTTTAATACTATAAGATGCCTCGACATAAATTGGGAATGGAATCGTAATCGTTTCGTAAACAGCTTTTGGTTCCTTTTTTTTGGTTGCAAACATGACACCTTTCCTCTTAAACCTTGTATTTGTGTATTTTGTTGCTTTAGCAGAGTCGGCATTTATAAAATTGGAACTTTTATACTGATTAATTTGTCTTGCAATTGTCAATGATCCGCCCTTCAAATCATTTTCTGGATATACATTTCCATGAATGCCGCCTTTTTTTGACAACGATTTGACGATTGCCGTCCTTTCGACGGTTATAACTGGGAAAGTCATAATGCCAGATTCTGTCCTTAAGTTAACGTCATTTTTAATTTGATAAGCGCGCTCAGCCGTAACCCAAACAACAGGTACTTTTTTGTTACCCTTATTCGTTGTTGCGAATAGGTTTAAATCGTCGTTTAGCCAATTATAGACCGCATAATCGATAGTTTCTAGTTTTGACTGAACAAATGGAATATCTTCTTTTATATCAGCTGGCATCGAACAAACCCTCTCTTGCTTTTATACATCTTGCGGAAATCTCAATTCTTTTATCTGCCTGACCGAAGATTTCTCTTGGCTCAGAAAGCCCGACAATTTCATAATGTTGCTCTCCATATAAAACGAAATCACCTTCGCGAACATAAAGATTTTGGTTTTCCGTCAAACGACGTTTGTGAAAATGAACAGTTATGCTGACATTTTTGTCAAGACCGTATGTATCGACTGTTGTTTCAAGTCCTTGAAATTCAACCAAAGCGTAAACGCGGACAGGAGGCAGGAAGCTCTTTTCCATAGCCTCTCCATAGAGAGGGTGAAAATTTGTATAATCCAAGTCCACCGGATAGTAAAGTACCTGTTGTCCAATCACTCTTTCAATCAATTCGTCATTTACTTGTTTAACAAGATCACGCTCTTTCTTGTTAACAAAAAGAGGTGGTGGCGGATTTTTTGGTTGTTTCCATTTATTGTCTTGAGACACTTATCCATCCCTCCCTATCCATGATAAATACCCATCGGGATATTCTTATTAACCTCGTTTGCTTGTGTATTGATTGCTGCTTGGTCAGCCGTGATCTGCTTATAAGTAAGTTCATCAAGGGTTACCTTGAGTTCTTCCCTGAGAGCAGATTGTTCCTGTTGAGCTTGGCCCATTAAATCAGCAGCATTAAGAGATATATCGTTGCCTGGAATTGGAATGGAAGCAAATTTTCCTCTAACTTGAGCTAGCATTTCTTTTGTCAACGCCAAAGCAAATCTTCTAATCCACTGCTTTCCGATGGCGTTTATATTTTTATAAGGGATGTTGCCAAAAGGAAGCGTATTCATATTATTTACGCCATCAACATTATTTTTGCCTCCGGAAGAAGCATCTTCATCCCACGGATCCGTCTGCACGGCAAATTCAAACCAAATCTTATCTGGTGATTGATCCGTTGGTTCGGGGAAAATCCTTATTTTGTTGTTTTTAATTTCATAGGAATAGTGAGAATTTCTAGTGTATATAGCATCTTCGTATGCCATAGCTTGCAATTTGTTTTGCCATGGCGGGACCACTTCAAAAGTGGAATCATCAGCATACATACCATACGTAGATAAGTTACCAACAGAGTTTAAGCCTCCGTAATAACCATAAAATCGCCACATTGCGTGAGGTGTTTTAAAATAGACTCTTTTAACAAGAACTTTTTTATTACCCTCTAGGATACTACCAGCGCTTGTGCCATATGAAGAAGACACAATTTCTTGCAAATCATAATCTTGTTTGCCTTTCTCGGTATCTATAGAGGCAGATCTAATTGTTTCGCTGCCTCCAAATCCGGATTCAGTTGAAACAGCTTCGCCCACTCTTTTCCAATAAGTAAATTTGTATTTTGGATAGGACAGTTGTACCCTTCTTCCATCTAAACTAGAAGAAAGAGATGTACCGTCGACGCGGGCGAGGATACCATCATGGTCGAATGTGCCCGTCGTGGCGCCTAGCATGCTTGGTAAAGCATTTTTTGCCTGGTGTACGTTAACAATGTAAGAATACTCCAAGACTGCTTCTTCATATGCCGTATATACATTACCAGCGGTTAGCTCAATATCGAGGACATCTCCACCCAACTTTTTATACGTGTAAGCAACCTGATCAATCGCGCCAAGTACAAAGTTTGAATCGTACAGAGGCGACGAAGTGTTCGAATATATTGCAAAAGCGTAGTTTGTTACGTCAGAGGCATCAGTATTAGAGCCAGTAGAGGGTAGTACAACCGCGCTGGGTTCTCTTTTTGGTGATAAAGTGGGAATGGCCATACATGAGTTCTCCTATCAAAGAGTAATTAGTTGTAAGACTTCGTTTTACCCCGTCGACATTGTGTTATACAAAACAAAACCCCGCCATGGATTCCATGACGGGGTTTTTTCTCACTAATTTTATTATCTTACTTTTTAGAAGAAGCCTTGGGTTTCGGCGCAGCTTTTGGCTTTGCTTCTGCTTTTGGCTCTACCTTAGCTTTTGGCTTCGACGAAGGTTTCGGCTTTGGTTTGTCTGGGATTTCTTCCCAAACTCTCCTATACACCTTAACAACATCATTCGATTCTTCCTCTACCAAAATTCTTTCTTTTATTCTTCTAGCCATTTTAAACTCCTTTTACCTTTCCATACAGCAGCGAACATAATCTAAGTACATAACATCTTGATCAGTGCCAACCGCCGTAAATTCGACGGAAGGAAACAGAATCGTACCATCATTAGGAAGGTTGCTAGTGGAAGATACCTTTAAATCACCATTTACATAGAAATGTGCAGTTGTTCCGTCAAAGTAGTAGCTCAATGTTACCCAAGTTGCGTCTGCAATATCTACACCAGTATCAGTTTGGGTTTCGGTGTTACCCTTGGCACCGATGCTGGCAATGTTTGGCGAGGCGCCTGTTGCACAAATGAAACCTAGACCGTCTTCCAAAGAATCGATCATAGTAACTTCTTCGCCGCCGTTGTTTGACGCGAGTCCAACAAAAAATCCGCCGCCTGAAATATCATCAAGCTGAATTCTAGTTTCAAACCAAACTTTTCTTGCGCTAGATGCATCAACAGCGAACCCAGCATTAAGAGCCTGAATTTGTACTTCTTCGCCAGCGCTGCTTCCCATGGTGAACTTCATAACTCCGCCAGTTTTTGTGCTGTCGAGAGCAGCCGCGTCACTGGTACCATCGATATTAATTGTCCACAAGTCCGAATCAATTGATGTCGCTTGTGCTGCGTCTTCATTCACCGCCACACCAGCCGATGAATTAACTTTCAAAAAGTCATCAAAAACACCAAAATATTTCGATGGTTGTAATTCAAATGCCGGCATTTCAAAGCCCTTAAGGCCCGACCTAGAACCAGTGGTATCTGGTGCTGTTGCATTCATCTGCTTTAAAACAGATTCTATTCTCTTTCTTCCTAATCTTCGATTTCCCATTTTCTTTCTCCTTTTTTAAGTTATCGATAGCTTGATTTTAATCACGAAACATAGCCAGCCACGTTCGGCTATGAATCTTCGAGGGTCAGTGGCCTCGACCCAGGAGAATAATTTCAAGTTGTATTATAAATAGTTAATCAAAATCCCAAATCTCAAAAAATAGCCCCACAAAATTTTGACGAAAGTCGATTTTCAAAAACGATTTTGTTTTACCAAAAAAAAACCCCGCTAAGAGTTAACTCAAAGCGGGGCTAATTCAAATCACCTAGTGATGGTTAGCTACTGCCTTCCTCACCAAGGATTCCGCGTACAACGACGAGACCGTACATATCAGGACGGACCATCTTTTTCGCATAGCGGGTCATGACACCCTTACGCGGCACGAAGTCTTCCGTACCAAAGATGGTAGGAGTGACTTGTAATGGCACATAAGGAGCGTACACATAGCCGCTCTCAAGGAAGCTTCCTCCCTTGCGTCCAATAAGAACAAGATTACGCGGGAAGTAAGGATCAACCCAAACGTCCCATTTCTTGCTCAGGCTACCAACGTTAACGGCTCCAACGGTACCTTTGTCGGCATCGTGGGTCACGCTAGCACGGAAGCCAGAGGTGAACTCAAGGATATTAGCAACTTCAGGGGAGGTTACCAGGAAGGTAGCTCCGCCGCGAAGCGTTTTGCGGTGAATCTGAGCCGATACATCATTGATCGTCTCAACGAGCGTCTCATACCACTCGCTGACCGTACCAGTGAAGTCCGGAGCTGCGGAAGCTGCGCCAAGTTCGGCACCAGTGTCCTTCTTAACGAAGAGACCAGGCGAACGAGACCAGTAATACGTACCAGCTTTTGCACCTTGAACGAGGTCGTTAACGATCTCACGGTCGATCTCAAGAGCAATTTGCTCCGAAAGGATCGAGGTAAGTTCAACTTCCGCGTCGAGGTTGTGGTAAGCATTGAGGTCTTGGCCGAGTTCGGGCGTCCACTTAGCTTTGAGCTTTTTAGTGACAGCCGTGACAGATACACTGTCGACCTTGATGTCGATCTCAGGAATCTTGTCAACTGCGTTGCCATCAAAAACAGTGTTGGTATCACTACCATCAGCTGCACCTTCAAGAGCCCACAGGGGTCCACCAACAACTGCGCCAAGGGCGTAGGCATTGTTGAACGTATCAGCGGTTGGCACCAACAAAGTAAGTCTATCCGTGGCTCCGTCACCCGGAGCTGCCATTGTACCAGAATCAATAAGAACCAAGTTAAGTTGGTCGGACGAGTTGATTTCTGTCAAACGACGTACCAGTTCAGCATTTTTACCAACTGCATAGCTGTTTGAGGAACCAGCGCGCTTCTCAATAGCAATAAGGTTATCCTTATTGATTCCACCAAGCGAAGCAGAGAACTGTTGCGTAACCGTACTGTTACTTCTAATTTTAGTAACATACTTGGTTGTTTGCGCAAGCAAATCCGCGTCGTAGCGAAGCTCTTTCTTTTGTGCATCAGTAAGATCACTGATCAACGTCGACGCAACAACTGCAGTTGCGTTAAATTCCACAGTAGGGTGAGAACCTGTAGCACTGGCGTAACCACTTTGAAGATTGTAGAATCCACCACCTTCTTCAGTGAGGTCACTAACACCACCGGTCAATTGCGATCCAACAACACCACCACCATACAGTGAGTTTTTAGCATTTTCACCACCAGCGGGTCGCTGATCAGTGAAAGTGAAATCCATGAAAAAGATGAGTCCCGAGGGTAAGCTCATCGGTTGCACGGACACCAAATCATTGGCGATAAGACCACCAAAGACACGACGAACGATAGGGAATGCTACGGAAGCAAAACCTTCGACGTCTCCACCAGCCATAGAACTGGCTTCTTTAAGAAGCTGCGATGCTTGGTTTTCAAGCAAGCGAGCCATACTATTTCTTTTGTTATCGTCACCGATACCTTCAAGAAGTCCGGTACGTTCCCATTTATCCATGAGAGCAGCACCTTGCTTCTGGAGGTCTCGTTTGACTAAACCTTCAGTCAACTTTTGTAAAACAGACATTTTTATTTCCTCCTTTAAATAATAATATTAAATTAATTTTATTTAATACCTGCTAAAGTTTTCCATCGATCAGAGACCGATAAATTTTTCGCTGCCTCTCTTTTTCGAGGTAGCATTGTTGTTGAAGAACGTCTCATCACCTCGCTCAGTGATTCTGGCTGTTTTTTAGTTGTCTTAACGGTGCTGCCCACTGCGCTCTGAAGCGTCTCATATATAGTTTTAGTTTCTTCAACATTTTTGGCCATTGTTAAATTTTCGACAATTTGAGTTTTTTGCCGCTCATTCAGGGAGTTATTCAACAAAACCTTGTTCGTGTATAATAATTTTGCATTAGCTAAATTTGATTCTTGAACTTTTCCATGAAGCGCGTATGCAACTTCTTTAGTTTCTTCTAATACGTTGTTTGCTTCTTCTAGTTTGTTCTTATAAAAATCAATTTGCTTTTTAGCTTTGTGCAAATATTTTTCATATGTTTGATTTGATTCTTGTAATTTTTCAAGCGCTGCACGAAGCTCTTCTAGCTCCTCGCGCACTTTATCGTCTTGTGCTTTTGCCAAGGCCAATTCTTCGGCCTCTTCTAAAGCTCCGTCAGGGAGTCCTTTCCATCCGGATTTCACCGAGTCCGGACTGACGTCAACCTTTAAGCCTTCTAGTAGGCTATAGAGCTGGCCTTCAGCCATCATCACTGGCTCTTCTGGTGGCATTGGACCCATACCCATATCAGGACCCATACC
>CEUI01038397.1_pt1 | contig 28652 bp, 22 predicted proteins | sample 531411 | NCBI WGS metagenome assembly CEUI01 (sample SAMEA2622841, study PRJEB7988) | marine metagenome | isolation source: saline water (ENVO:00002010), including
ATCCACACCTTAGCGGAGTTGAGCAACTCACTCAACTTAGCATATGGTGAGTAGTTGAATACCATAGCGTTACCTATGGGGTCGATCACATATGCGATCAACTTAACGAGGACAACGTTGCCCTCTGGATCAAGCTCACTAATCTTGTCGATAGTAAGCGAGTGATCTTCCATACCATAGTCATCAGCTTGGAAGATAGTTTTAACAGCTTCAGTTTTCATATTGTGTTCCTTTCGAGAACGTTGGTTAATTGTTATACTAGTAGTATACTATATATATCGGCATTTGTCAAGGGGTATCTTGAATTATTTTCCAAGAATATTAAAATAAATTATGTGTGCCCCTAGTGAAGCGAAGGCCATAAGCACGCCAGCCGATACGATGATCTTGGATAAAATTTCGATTTGTTGCATTTGTCTTAATCCTTTCGTTGATTGTTATACTACCAGTATATCATATATATCGTCATTTGTCAAGGGCAATCTTGAGTTTTTTTGAAAAAAAACCGAAAAAAAACGGCCAGTCAATTTTCTTGTGTCGCCCTGTGTCACGCGAAAAGTGCTATAGGGGTGGTTTTATCTTCAGAAATCACTTGACTCTCCAAAGCTAAAAAGTTAGGGGTGGTTCAGACAAAATTAGCCAGCTTTTCTGTTTATGTATTACCTAAACCTCCCCAATCGGCCCCATGTTTCTGCCGAGTAATTTGCCAGATTTTGGTATTGTTATGTTTTTGTTGCTTTTTCAGTGTATAATATTCTAGATAAATCATTCCAATTAAAAAGGAAATCAATATGACTGATTGTGACAAACCTGATTGTTGCGAGGGAAAGAAAATAGAATCAACCCTAGAGGTTAAAGCTACAGCTTCTCTCCACGAACAGATCGTAGGTGACATGAGTATGGAAGATGCTCCGCTAAGAGAACTTCTTGATAAACAGGAGTCTGAGGATGCACGAGAAGAAGAAGGCTAAGTACCGGATTGGTGCTCTAGAGCTAGGATGGACAGATAAAGATGTGATTGGAGGCCCCGTAGAACTACTAGGCCCCGAGGCAATACCAGACGTTCATAACCTGACAATGATTACTGGTGTAGAAACTGGTGTGGACAGGTCAGGTTTCTGCAAGGACGTTTGCGGTTTTGAAAAGGTTGTGGGTTTTGATCACTACTTCTATTATCAAATAGAGGATTGGCACGACAAAAATACCGTAATATCTGAGAGAGGCCTAGGTTACCTAGAAGAGAAGGATGGTAAAACATTCTTAGTAAGACACAAGCCCGTCGCCTATAAAGACCAACACGGTAGACAGTATCCCTTACCAAAAGGAATGTATGCCGATCTAGGCGCAGGCTCATATATACTAGCTTATACCATCCCGCCGCCCACATATATTGAAGCCCTCTCTATTCCGCACTCGCTGGTAGCATCCACATCTGAGGGAAACCCAACACCTGTAGAACTTGAGCCAAACACACTCTTAGGGAGAATGGATAATGTAGTACAAGCAATCGACTCTGATGAGTTGATGAGAATAGTGGGAGACAAAGTAGTTGACCCACTGATTAATTCACAAAAACAACTCGACTTAAAGGCAAGACACTTAAGGCTAACCAGAAAAAATTCCTCCGTAGCCTCGCCAATAGTCAGGTTATTACCACAAAAAGTAGATGACAAAACGCCACGCCAAAGAGGTAGTATCGTTTTCAACTCACAGACTAACCGCTTACAGTGTTATGACGGAGAGAAATGGAAAACCATAGCGTGGGAAGAGGAGGAATAATATGCACGTCCCACCAAATATGACAGAGGAACAAACTTTAGCAGAGATCACAAAGGTTATTGACAGAATCGCCCCAAGATATACTTTTTACGGGTACGAACTGGATGATATCAAACAAGAGTCTTTTATTATTTGCGCAGATGCATTACCTCGTTACGACGCAACTCGCCCTCTTGAAAACTTCTTAGCTGTGCATCTCTCTAACCGTCTCAAAAACTTTGTCAGAGACAACCACTTCATTAAAGGTGAGGATGAAAAGAAGAAGATTGTCATGCCCGGCCAATTGGTTAATGAACAAACTATATTAGACGATAGAGAAGAAAAAGACAACATTTTAGATTACTCAGAGATGACTTCTGCGGTAGATCGCAAATTACCAGCAGAATATAGATCAGATTACTTAAAGATAATAAATGATGTATATGTACCTAAGAAAAGAAAAGAAGAAGTACTAGGTCTTATACATGAAATACTAGAGGAAGGTGGACATGCGTAAAGGAAGGCTCTCAAAGCCCGAAACGAAGTTTATCACTGATAATGCCGACACCATGACGGTAGAAGAGATAGCACAGGAGTTAGACCGTGACCCCTCATCTATCGAAACGTTCATAAAAAGAAAACTCCGCCTAGGGTTGTCAGAAGAAGAGGAAGTAGCTTACACCTTAGAGGAGCGACCATACTGGTCCGAATTGAAGCAACAGTTTACAGGAGACGAGCTGGAGCTTGTAAAATATCACTGGGGCAGAATTATCTCACAGTTCAAGGATGACGTATTCCCCACAGAAGAATTGCAGGTGGTGGATGTAATCAAGCTTGAGATACTTATGAACAGGGGCTTGAAGCAGAATAAGGAAAACATAGACCAGATAGGGGCCTTTGAAAAACTTATTCAAGAGGAACGGGCAATGGACCCTGACCAGCAGGACAGAGATTATATACTAAACTTGGAGCGTCAGACCGCGACTTTACGTGCAGCACAGGAGTCACTCAACAGAGATTACAGAGACCTTCAAACAAAGAAGAACTCCATGTTGAAAGAGATGAAAGCTACTCGTGAACAAAGGATCAGAAGATTAGAGGATTCGAGACAGTCTTTTACTGGTTGGATAGCACATCTGATTCAAAATCCAGAGATAATGAAACAATATGGTTTAGAGATGGAAAAGATGAGACTTGCGATGGAAGGGGAAAAGCAAAGACTCTCTGAATACCATAAATACGATGACGGAATCGTAGACCAACCCTTCTTGACACCCGACACTGTAAAGGACTAATTGGAAAGGATAATAATGAAAAAGGCTATAATTTTTGGAGTAACGGGGCAGGATGGAAGCCACCTCCTCGACCTATTACTATCGAAGGGCTATGAAGTGATAGGCGTAGCCAGAAGATGCAGTGTAGACACTAGCGAGAGAATAAAGAATCGTTTAGAATGTCCACATTTCAATTTGGTGCATGGGGATATAACAGATGCGAGCAGCGTGATGAATATCCTTAGAAATAACGAGGATGTAGATGAAATCTATAATCTAGCAGCGCAATCGCATGTTGGTGTATCTTTTAAACAACCCGGACTCACATGGGATATAACAGGCAAGGGCTGCTTTAACATCTTACAAAGCATCGTCGATCTTGGTATGTTCGGGTCTAGGTTCTATCAAGCGTCGTCCAGCGAAATGTTTGGCGACTCCTACGACATAGATAAAGATGGGGAAAAGGTACAGAACGAGAACACCAAGTTTTTACCACAGTCTCCATACGCCATTGCTAAATGTGCTGCGCATTATGCCGTAAGACTTTTTAGAGAAGCTTATGGTCTGCATGCCAGTGCTGGAATACTATTTAACCACGAGGGAGAAAGAAGGGGTGAGACTTTCGTCACCCGAAAGATAACCAAGTGGATAGGTGATTGGCATAAGACTGGCTACGACAAAAATTTTCCGAAACTCCGTTTAGGTAACTTAGAAGCGTTCCGGGATTGGGGATATGCCGGAGACTATGTTAGGGCTATGTGGTTAATGCTACAGCAAGAGCAGCCTGACGACTATGTAATATGCACAGGTAAAACTCATACAATCAGGGAATTCTTAGATTGCGCGTTTGGTCATATAGGTATCGAAGACTGGGAAGAACATGTTGTTATAGACCCGGAATTCTACAGACCTGCGGAAGTTGACTACCTACGAGGTGATTGTTCAAAAGCTAAGGAAAAACTGGAATGGGAACCAGAGTGCAACCTAGAGGATCTTGTAAAGATCATGGTGGAGCACGATGTAAATGCTAATATATAAAGTTTATCTCGACCTCTCTTTAGTTATTAGCAGACTGAGAGAGTTCCAATTGATGGAATACAATTCAGCTTTTCCTATTGTATTTATGGAAGCTAGTAATCCAGACGATGCTTGCTTTAAAGCTGTTTACACACTTATTCAGATGATATTAAAACAAAGCAATACCGTTGAGACTAGAATATTGTGTAGGAGTATCAAAAGAGACATCAGAGTAATAAAGGCTTTATGCAGATGAGAAGAAACTATCAAGACCCTACATACAAGACTTGGAGAAGTAAGGTATACAGGAGAGATAAGTTTAAGTGCCAGATGCCCGGATGCAAGTCTAAGTATCAGATTCAGGCACATCATATAAAGAAATGGTCAGAAGCTTCTACCTTGAGGTACGATGTAAACAATGGTATAACATTGTGCCGTAATTGCCACGACTCTATTAATGGTATGGAGTCGCACTATGAAGTATTATTCAACGATATAGTGAGTGCAAAAAATGGGAAATTACACTAAGGCTCCAGATTTTTATGTAATCAAAGATACCAGAGAACAGGAAGGGTACTACTTCAGTGCTTACGGAAGCTGTTTGGGAATGGTGGAGCAAAAACTAGATACAGGAGACTATGCAATACAAGGACTCGAAGACAAGTGTTGCATAGAAAGGAAGGGGTGCATAGAAGAACTAGCTATCAACCTAGGAAAAACTAAGCACGCCTTTTTAAATGAAATAGAGAGAATGAAGTCATTCCCACACAAGTTTATCATTTTAGAGTTTGAGCTTTCAGATCTAGTCAATTTTCCTGAAAACAGCAGGATACCAGAAAAGAATAAGGCAAAACTGAAGATTACTGGAAAATACATGCTTAAATGCTTAATGGAATTTCAACTTTACGATGACGTACATGTATTGTTTTGTGGTAACAAACGGAACGGATTCCTAACTGTAAGCAGTATCCTCAAGAGAATAAATGAAATGTACACAGTGGGAAGGAAGAAATAATGTCAGATCAATCAGGAGACATACATTCGTATGGTCTTGATGTAAAAAACAGAGAAGTATATCTGCACGGATACCACGGTTCTTTTGACGAAGATCCCGGTGTGGAATATAGGATGGCTACTAACTTTATTAAAAACATAAGGTTGATAGACACTGCGGGAAAAGATCCAATACTAATACACATGCATAGCATTGGTGGAAACTGGAACGATGGCATGGCGATATACGATGCTATCAAGGCATGCACATCATATACAACCATCCTTGTCTATGGACAGGCCGAATCTATGAGTGGTATTGTATTGCAAGCTGCCGACAAAAGGGTCATGATGCCTAACGCATATTTCATGTGTCACTTTGGTTCAAGTGGATATGAAGGACATTACCTAAATGTCAGGTCAGGCGTCAAGTTTGAAGAAAAGCTTATTAGTGATATGTTAGACATTTATACATCGAGATGTAAATCTGGCAAATTTTTCAAGGAGCATTACAATCCAACCAATGAGAGTAAAGTCAAGAACTATATAAACACAAAAATGAAATCAGGAGACTGGTACCTCAATAGTCACGAATCGGTTTACTATGGCTTTGCCGACAGCGTACTGATGACCAGAAAAAATAGGAATATTAGCAGTCTAAAATAATGTCAGAGAAAAAATTAAAACAGATCAATGAAGCTTGGTTAGGTTTAGAGTTTCCAGAATCTCAGAAAATTTTTAACCCAGCAACACTCTTAAACTCGCAAGAGGAAGACTATCACCTTCGCCTCTCTTGGTTGATGACACAGCCCGAATACCTATCCTTTTTATGTAAGCATATACTAAACATCCAACTACTACCTTCTCAGGCTTTGATGCTTAATGAGATGTGGAGTAGAAAGTTTCCCATCCTTATTGCCAGTCGTGGTTTCGGTAAATCCTTCATGCTTTCGCTTTACTCTATTCTTAGAGCACTCTTGCTCCCAAAGAGAAAAGTGGTCATCGTAGGTGCGGCTTTCAGACAGTCTAAGATTCTCTTTGAATATATGGAAACTATATGGAGAAATTCCCCAATACTCAGGGATATTTGCAGCGACACAAGTGGACCCAGAAGAGATGTTGACAGGTGCGTCTTAAGACTAAACGAAAGCACAGTCACATGCCTACCATTAGGTGACGGCCAAAAGATTCGTGGTCAACGTGCAAACGATATTATCTCTGACGAATTTGCGTCAATACCAAGAGATATCTTTGAAACAGTTGTCGCTGGTTTTGCCGCCGTATCAGCAGACCCAATCGACAACGTAAGAAGACTAGCATCAGAAAAGAAAGCTAAAGAGCTTGGCATTAAGATTGAAGAAAAACAAGAGGCTGTATCTGCAAACAAAGACAACCAAATCATCATCTCCGGTACAGCCTACTACGACTTCAACCATTTTGCCGAGTACTGGAAAAAGTGGAAGTCAATAATTAAGAGCCAAGGTAGACTATCTAGACTCAGAGAAGTCTTTAATGGAGAAGATCCGCCCCCAGACTTTGACTGGACACAATATTCCATAATACGGATACCATACGAACTCCTACCAGAAGGGTTTATGGATGCATCTCAAGTTGCTAGATCTAAGGCTACAGTACATACAGGCATTTACCAAATGGAATTTGGAGCATGCTTTACTAGAGACTCACAGGGTTTCTTTAAGAGATCGCTGATAGAATCCTGCGTTATCACTAAAGACAACATAATAAAAGATCACAAAGGGGAAGAAATAAACTTTGAGGCAGTCCTCATAGGAGACCCAAAGAAGAGGTATGTATTTGGTGTTGACCCCGCATCTGAAGTCGATAACTTTAGCATAGTCGTTTTAGAGTTATGCGGCAACCACAGGAAGATAGTTCACTGCTGGACTACCACCAGATCAGAACACAGAGAAAAAGTCAAGAAAGGTTATTCTGCCGAGACTGACTTCTATGCATATTGCGCTAGGAAAATCAGAGACCTAATGAGACAATTCCCTTGTATACATATAGCCATGGATGCTCAGGGTGGCGGTATAGCTGTCATGGAATCCCTACACGACAAAGACAAAATAAAAGAGGGCGAGATAGCAATATGGCCAGTAATTGACGAAGATAAACCAAAAGACACTGACGACGAAAGAGGGCTGCATATATTAGAGATGTGCCAGTTTGCCAAGTATGACTGGCTAGCGGAATCTAATCACAGCCTAAGAAAAGACTTTGAGGATAAAGTTTTAATATTTCCATTCTTCGACTCAATTACTCTTGGTTTATCAAATTCAGAAGATGCTCTTAAAAACAGAATGTTCGACACCCTAGAAGATTGCGTTATGGATATTGAAGAACTAAAGGATGAGTTAGCAATGATTCAGATGACACAAACGCCAAGCGGTAGAGATAAATGGGATACTCCTGAAGTTATTACCGGCCCCGGTAAAAAAAGCAAGATGAGAAAAGATAGGTACTCCGCACTGCTAATGGCTAACATGGCCGGTAGAATCATCCAGAGAACCCCCACCCCAGAAGAGTACGGCTTCTATGGAGGCTTTGCTTATGCCGGAGGTGAAAACTATGCCAAAGACAAAAAAACGCAAAACAAAAATATGTACTCAGGCCCGAGCTGGTTCGTTGACAACATCAATGACGTGTACTAATTTGTGTATAATCTAATAACAATCCAATTACATTCCAAATGCTCAGTATGGTGATAAAAAATGACTGAAAATAATGACTTCATAACTTGGTCCGATGGCGATGAAAGAGGTAAGGCGGAAGCCTTTTCTCAGTTTTCAGATGTGAGTGATGCATACTCAGGGATTGGTAAAAGCCACGCATCCCACAGGGACTTTACAGACATTGAAACAAATATATCTGTCAGGAGCGGCTTTGGGTATCCAGACTACTACGCCTTCAGATCACACGAACAGATTCCACAGAGACAGAAGCGTATCATCAAGATGTGCATGAACGCCTACGATAAAGTCGGGATTATCAGAAATGTAATAGACCTAATGGGAGACTTTGGACAGCAAGGAATCAACCTAGTACACCAGAACAAAAGTGTAGAAAAGTTCTACCGTAACTGGTTTAAGAAAGTCAACGGCAAGGAGAGGTCTGAGAGATTTCTTAACATATTATACAGGACAGGTAATGTTATAATTTATAAGTCATTTGCAAACATGACTCCTGAACTAATCAAGTTCATGAAGACTGTAGCAAACGATATCAAAGTCGAGACTCCAGACATCGAAAACAATGTTATCCCTTGGAGATACAACTTCTTCAACCCAATGAGCGTCAACCTAAAAGATGGTGGTTTATCTCTATTCCTTGGCAAGAAAAACCTAACCATATCTTCATCAAGTCTGCTAGACAAATTCAAAGACAATAGCATTCCCCCACATGTACTAGACACGCTACCTCCAAAGATAAAGCGGAGTATCGAGAGGGGCGAGAAAGAAATCCCATTAGACCCAGATAGGGTCTCCACGTTTTATTACAAGAAAGACGACTGGAGTCAGTGGGCGAATCCCATGATCTACGCTATACTTGACGACGTTATGATGCTTGAGAAAATGAGGCTAGCAGATTTGTCAGCATTAGACGGCGCTATCTCCAATATAAGACTATGGACTATTGGTAACTTAGACCATAAGATTCTCCCTAATAAATCGGCAATCAATAAGCTTAGAGAGATACTTTCTAATAATGTTGGGGGCGGTACGATGGAACTTGTTTGGGGGCCTGAACTTAGCTTTACTGAATCGAGCAGTGACGTTTATAAGTTTCTAGGTTCTGAAAAATATCAAGCAGTTCTAAATAGTATATATGCTGGACTTGGAGTTCCTCCTACGCTCACAGGTATGGCCGGTCAAAGCGGAGGTTTTACTAATAACTTTATATCTCTCAAGACCTTAGTGGAAAGACTACAGTATGGAAGAGATATGCTTATCAAGTTCTGGCAACATGAGGTTGAGCTTGTTAGAAGAGCCATGGGCTTTAGATACCCTGCTCAAATCCACTTTGATCAAATGTCACTATCAGACGAGGCTGCTGAAAAGAATCTTCTAATACAATTAGCAGACAGGGACATCATCAGTCACGAAACAGTACTCGAAAGATTTAAGGAAATACCAACAATCGAAAAGATTAGACTTAAAAGAGAACTACAGGACAGAGAAAGAGAAAGCTCCCCAGACAAGGCTGGACCATTCCACAACGCCCAGCATCAAAATGATTTGGAAAAGATTGCACTACAACAAGGTGTAGTAACTCCAGAAGACGTTGGTCTTGAGAGCAGTCTCGACTCAAAGGATATGATAGATAGGAAGTTTCCCAAGCCTCAACCGGCTGGGCCAAGCGGACCATCAGGGCCTCCAAAGAAAAAGAAATCAGAGAAGCCAGACGGTGGAAGGCCTAGGTTTTCAACAGACAAAGACCCTCGAAAGAAGAGGGTTGACAAGCCTAGATCTAAACCCGGCCTTGCTGAACTGATTGCATGGAGTCAAAACTCGTTAGGCGAGATCTCAGATATCGTAAACGAGGCGTTCCTGAGCGTCAAAGGAAAGAAGAACCTAAGACAGCTAACTAAGTCTGACGTAGCTGAATTAGAAAACCTAAAGCTTGACGTGCTTACAAATTCCGACGTTAACTCTGAGATAACGCCTGACATTGTATACCAAAGTATGGCAAGCAACCTACGAATGCCCCAAGACTTCAAGGAATTACTTGAGATCTCAGGCGTGAATACGGACAATATGAGCATTGATTCCTACAGACAACACGTCATAGGAGTGTTTGTGGAATACAAACTAAGTAGGTGAAAATCCGTAGTTTACAATAATTTAAACAAGTTGTGTATATATTTTTAGAGGTTTCCCATGAGCGAAATAAACATATACAAGCAAGAAATGGCCGATGGTCTTTCTGAGGCCATCGCTGCACAGAATTCAATTGCGTACTGTTCGCCAGCCACGATCTCGAAAGAGGAACGTGTCGATTCAGAACTACCTAATATATCAAGCCCGGACATAGACAAGCTTCTAGCTAATAGCAACCCGGACCAGATAGATTTGTATTATCTAGAGTCAGTTCTGGTTTCAACTGGATGGAACAAGAATGATGATGTATTTCAGCCCGGAATTACTTGGGCGGCTAGAACTACACCAGAAGATAAACAATTTAACTTTATGCACGACGAGAACGATATCATCGGGCATATAACGAGTAGTTACGTTATTGATAGAAACGGAAACAAAGTATCGGCTGATGCCGAGTGCCCAGAAAGCTTTGATATTATTACCGAAGCGGTTTTATATAATAGCTGGACGGGACCAGAGAATAGAGAAAGGATGCAGCAAATAATTGCTGAAATAGAGGACGGGAAATGGTTCGTATCCATGGAGTGCCTTTTTGCAGGTTTTGATTATGCCCTTGTTGACCCCAAAGGGGAATCAAAATTACTAGAGAGAAACGAGTCATCGGCGTTTCTTACTAAGCATCTAAGGTCTTACGGAGGAACCGGAGAGTACGAAGGATACAAAATAGGTAGAGCTTTACGGAATATTTCTTTTTCTGGGAAAGGTTTAGTTTCTAAGCCAGCAAACCCAAGAAGCATTATTCTTAACTCCAGTAAAGCATTCCTAGTAGATGATGAGAATAAACTTACTGAGTTTTCAATAGGAGACAAAGAAATGTCCGACAATCAGAATCTGTTAGAGAAGCAGGTTGCCGACCTTCAGGCTGAGCTTAAAGCTGCTATAGCTCAAAACGAAGCCATGAAGAAAGATATCGAAGAAGCAAAAGATAAAGAATTTGCATCTACGATCCAAGCTTTTGAAGGCGATATCGCTGACAAGGCTGAGGCTATCACTGCTCTTGAAGAAGCTTCGCAAGCTTCACAAACAAAGATCGCTGAGCTGGAAGAAGCTCTAGCACAAAAAGACGAAGAATTAGCAGAAGCTCACAAAACCCTAGAAGACTGGAAACAAAAAGAACGTCAACAAAAACGTTTGGCCAGCCTTGTAGACGCAGGTTTTGATGCAGAAGAAGCTGAAGAATCTCTTGCTCTTTACGATGCTCTTGAAGACGAAGCATTTGATGCTATCGTTGCCAAGTGGTACGACAAGAAAAAGAAAAAGGAAGACGAAGAAAAGAAGGATGCTGAAGCAGAAGCAGAAGTGGAAGTGGAAGCAGAAGCATCTGAAACTTCAGAAGCTGATGAATCAGAAGAAGCTGAAGCTACGGAAGAAATGTTTGACGAAGTAGAATCTTCAGAAGCAACACTAGTTGAAGCCGAGGAAGATGACCTACAAGACACCAGAGCTAGTCTAGCTGAGTGGCTTTCCGAAAACGTTTTGAGAACAAACACTAAGTAAAACTCTATAAAGGAGATCTAAAAATGGCTCTTAAAGCAGATAGAAATGAACTCCAGACTGACATTAGCTTCTTCTACGATGCCGACGTTGCAACTCGTGGTGGGGTAGTTTGTCATGATGGTACCACCGCATCTGGTGCAGCTATGGACCAAGGTGTGAACAAAGTTCGCTACCAAGCGACAGTCACTACATCCCACGTTCCAGTGGGCATCTTGCTTAATGATGTAGTTAACAAAGACTTAACAAGAACCCACCTAAACCACTTCAAAGATGAAGTTCAGCTAGGTGGAAAAGTTACAGTTCTCCGTAAGGGTTGGGTTGTAACCAATATGCTTTCCGGCACACCTGTTGCTGGTAATGTAGCATTTGTTACTGACAACGGTAACATCGCCGCTGCATCTAATATTGGTGCATCTGGTAGCCTTGCTATTGGACGATTCTTGACCGGTAAGGACGAGGATGGTTACGCAAAGGTTGAAGTGAACCTACCTAACTTCGGACAAGATTCCTAAGCCAACCTAAATAAAGGAGATCAAATAATGACTACTTTTAATAGACCTAGCGAAGATCATCTTGCCCTGCTTCGCAAAACAGGAGATACCGACGTTAATGTCGCAGTTGCCGCTCAGCGGGAATTTGCTAAAGCGTTGGAGCTTCCATTAAGAAAGGGCGTACTTGTTGGTAATATCCTTGGCGACATTTTTGAAACCATTAATGTTGAACCGGGAAGTACCACTGAATTTCCGTTAGACCTGATTTCTCCGGGTATGGAAGGCGACCATGTTGCTTACACCAACCCCGGACACGGTAGAATTCCAGAACGAGCAGTCGAGAGTGACTACGTGACTATTCCTACGTATAGCATCACGTCCTCAATCGACTACCTCTTGCGATACGCTAGAGAAGCTCGCTGGGATATCGTATCACGAGCTATGCAAGTGATGGAAGCTGGATTCGTCAAGAAAATGAATGACGATGGCTGGCACACACTTCTTGCTGCTGGTGTTGACCGTAACATCTTGGTCTACGATGGCGATGCAACTGCCGGTATGTTTACGAAGAGACTTGTCTCTTTGATGCAGACTGTCATGCGTCGTAACTCTGGCGGTAACAGTGCTTCAGTTGGCCGTGGTCGTCTAACTGACTTGTACGTTAGCCCAGAAGCTCTTGAAGATGTTCGTAACTGGGGTATGGATCAGGTGGACGAAGTAACCCGCCGTGAAATCTACACCGCTGATGCAGAGGGTGCCCCAATCACCCGTATCTTTGGTGTTAACCTCCACTCCCTTGATGAGCTTGGCGAAGGCCAAGAGTATCAGAGCTTCTTCACCAATGAGCTTGGTGGTGCAGTCCAATCCGCAGACTCTGAGCTTGTCGTTGGACTAGACCTGTCAAACCGCGACAGCTTTGTCATGCCTGTCAAGCAGCAGCTAGAAGTCTTTGAAGATCCTACTCTTCATCGTCAACAGCGCGCTGGCTTCTACGGCTGGGCAGAGATTGGTTTTGGTGTACTTGACAACAGAAGGGTTATCCTAGGCTCCTTCTAGGCCTAAAAGTACACTTTTTTAACTGCGCCCATGTTGAGCCGCCCCCAAATAAACGGGGGTGGCTCTTTTTTTATGTGTATATACTAATAGAACATGTTCTTTTAGGACGACTTTATAGGAGATTAAAATGGCAAATGCACTCTCTGATTATTTAGAATCAGGCCTACTAAACTACCTTTTTAGAGGGTATAGCTTTCCAAAACCTGAAAATATCTCTATTGCCTTGACCAGTGGAGTGCCACAAGACGCACATACAGGAGCCGGGCAACTTTACACAGGAGTGACAAACTCCCTTCCTGAACTATGTAGCGGTATTGATTATCTAGGCAAACCTACCCTAGGCGCTCAATCTTCAGGTACTGGATATTCCAGAGTAACACTAGGAGCACCATCAAACGAGAGGTGGTCGTATGTGTCGGATGACTGGGACACGGGAAGTGGTGTCATCAGAAATAGCGGGCAAATTATTTTCAACACAGCCCTTACAGACTGGGGATGGGTGTCAGGTGTAGCCTTAGTAGATAACTCCACGATTGGAACTGGAAATCTATTAATGTGGGCGGAACTGGATAATCCAAGACTAATTTACACAGGAGACAACGTTAAGTTTGATGTTGGTACCTTAGAAATTAGCTTCAAATAAACAAGGTAGTCTCCGATGATTCTGAATAAGCTAAAGCTTGTAGAAAATATAACAAGAGATATAGTCGATAACTCAACCGGCTTAGTATCTCCGCGAGATGTCAGGCAAAACATGCTTGACCTCGCTGATTCTGTACACTTACTTACCGCCGACCACAACCTGTTTTCTAAAAACTTTGGTACGGTAGACACCAGAACAACACGGGCTGGCGATAAAGCTATTGGCAAGCTAGACTTGCCCGGATACAAAAGTATCGACAATACCGCCTTTGGCTATTCAGCCCTTATGGATATTTATACCGGGGCTAGAAACACAGCCGTTGGTTCACACGCACTAGGCTGTGCGCTATACGGGCACGACAACATTGGTATTGGTAACAGCGCTGTTGCAGGCGCTGTTTTTGGTTCTGGTAATGTAGGGGTTGGTAACTTCAGTTTGCATAGAGTTAAGGAAGGAAACCTTAACATTGCAATTGGTCACGGAGCTGGCTACTATATAAACCCAAATGACAGCTACAAGTTCTACCTCGGAAGTCACGACGTAAACAGTCAGTCTGTATGTGATAACCCTCTTGGTTCAGGACTGATACCCCTTCTTCACGGCGACTTGATCAGGCTGAAATTAGGGGTTGCTGTAAGCGGTCTAGACGACTACGGCAAGCTACAGGTTGGTGGAGATATAACACCTTCTGGTAGTGACCAGTTCAATTTGGGTCACTCAGACAGGCGGTGGAGACATATCCTAGCCTCCCGGTCACTTAACTATCCTTCCGGCAACGACTTCACTATCTCTAGATCAACATCTGCCGGAAACAAAGATGTGCTATTCTTAGGAAGCGGCGGAGCCATAGGCGTTGGCAATAATACGCCATCTGGAAATCACGGCATCATTACTTCCAGTGGAAGCATTGTCCCCCTATGGAACGATAACTTTCAGCTTGGACACCCAGACCTAAGATGGGGAGCTGGCTTCTTTAAATCCCTCCACGTCAGTGGCGCTTTAGATGTAACTGAATATAACTACAAAGAAATCAATAGTTGTATATACGAATGTAAGACTCTTTATTTAGCGTCAAGTGGAGATCCGTGCTATTCAGGCGGTCCACCATGCGGATACCTCACAGACCAAGAGCTTGAAGGTGGAGGGTTAGTACTACAATCTAGCGGAACAGATGGTTCTGAGCAAGGGTTCTTCAGGAGAAACTACGAGTGGGTTTACAGATCTCCAGACCCAACCCTGAAATGCTTAGAGACCGACTCTCCTTATTCCAGATCATCTTGGAATAGTAACATCAGCATTCACGTTGCTTCGGGTTCACACGTAAGAACTGACAGGGTGATGGGATATGACACACTAGCCCTCATTAACCAAAACGGTTGTTACGGCTGGTTTATCCATAGAGATGATGATATCATTAGGACTGGCGATCTTGGCCAGAATGAGACACAGAAGATTACAATCAACGCTACGGGTGGCACGTTTACGCTAACATATAGTGGGCAAACTACATCTGCTATCGCTTTTGACGCCTCTTCATCTGACGTACAGTCAGCACTGGAAGCCCTGTCAAACCTAGAAGTGGGTGATATTGCAGTTACCGGAAATAACGGCGGTCCTTGGACTGTTACGTTTACTGGGACATTAGCGAAAACTAACGTTGCTCAGATTACCTGCAATGGCTTAAACCTAACTTTGGGCGGCACGGTAAACGAAAGCTCCAGAACATTCTTCGCTCATAGATGGTTGTCACCAGAATACACAACAGTCAATTCGCAGTCTTTTGGACTACACCGAACCGACTACTTCTATATTCGCAAGAGCAGAAGGGCCAGCAGAGGAGTCTTTAAACTTCGCATCGAAAGAGAAGATACCGGTGCTATATTCACCACTGAGCCAATTCCATTTGATGCCACGAGAACAGAGATTGCTGACGCTGTTAATGATGCCGTAAAAGCGCAGGGTATAACAGGGGTTACGGTACTTCCTACCCTCTACTACGATGCCTACCAAGGCGACAGCACCGGACATGGCGGCAGCATCAATAGTAGTGTTGACACCATATCAGAGTTAGTTGACGCAACAAAATATAACAACACATGGAACCCAAACGCAAGACCCATGACAGATGATCGGGTCTTTGTGAATTATTTCCCTATAATACGAGGTCGCCCAGATCGAGCAGCGAATGGTAGCATCCGAAACCCAAAAATCCGCATTTATCAAAGTCAAAGTACCGTACAGCAACTTGAGGGTATGGACGCATCTTTCACCTTCCTCTCGCATTACCACGACAAATCCATATTCCATGGACAGAACGACCTTGTTCATTACGCCGGTAATGGACAATATGATAATGATGCCGAGCCATCTGATGTAGGACTTAAGGCTGTTTGGTGTCAGCCAATAACCGGTGGGGAACGGCTGGAGGTTGAGTTCTTCACAAGCGATACAGTGGCTATCGCCCAGCCTAAATTTGACGCCGTATTTGGGGCTGGAGCAGTTGAGATATCATCCAATGGTGTAGGTACGGCCCACCACACAATTGGCTACTGGCCCGAAGGATCTGCCGCCGACGATTTTGCCCAAGCTGGTTGGTTTATTAAGTATAAAAGCGCTGGACTTTTAGCAGAAGATGCATCACCGTATGTTATATATGTCGGGGGGGAGACTGTATATGGAAAATCTACCCGTGATCTTACAGCTCGCGACGGTAAAACCGGAGACCTTAGCGTATCCGTGATGCCACGTATAGCCGTTTATCTATACCGGCACGAAGGTCAAGGGCCTACTGCCACTCCGGGAACATGTTCTACCGAAACAATACAAGAAGGGATGGCTGATATATCAGCGATCACTAAAGTTGATAACGTTGTCTACCTAACCAAAGAAGACCACATCACACCAAACCCAATTAGTCCCGAAGGCAAGATTGGTAATGTTACAGACGTAAACTTCATAGCTTCCGGTGTTGATAGAGATTATCACGTCAGCTATTCCCACCTAAACTCTGGTGTTACAGTTGGTCAGCGCCTTGTCACCAGAACAATGGCCAAACGAACAGATTCAGCTATTCCTCCAAGAGAGAAGGTTACCGGATTTAGCATTGACTACATAGACGAGAAAGATGAAGTTGGTTACACTGGCCAACGTCAAGATCGCCTAGTGGTTGCTGCATACGACGACACCGTAGCCCCGCTTAACGCGCTGACGATTATGAGGTCTGATAGTCCGGGCTTGGTTGGTATTAGCGATATCGAAAACGCTGCCCATGTTATCCTCCCCGAGACTATCTTTAATATTCAGAGCACGGGTGAAACCATAGCTCGCAATACCACTTGGGGCACAACGGAGAAGACCTCTCTCCAGCTACTTGGGGCGCAGAACAATCCGCTTGACACGGAGTCGGAAGGTGTTGAACTTGAGTACACCGTAACAAACAGAAGAGCCGACATGTCCCTATGGGATGATGGCGGAAGCAAGGTTGTCATTTCACTCGACAATAACAACAAGTTTGTAGGCATTCATAAGCTTGATCCTAACGAAATGCTAACTCTAGGCAGCGGTCTTGATGGAAGCGATCCTGCCATCAGCATGAGAGAAAGATCTGAAAAACCTAGCTCCACAGCAGATTACGGAAAGATCTACATAAAGCCAAAGAGTATCACCAACCAGACGCAATCAGCATATCTACTTGACGATGCGGGTAATGAATTTGACCTTACCCTTAACAAGTACGACATGAACGACGCGAGAGCTGTCTATACAGACGATTGGTGCAATACGCTTGCTGGTAAACTCTCCAATAAAGACAGAAGCACAATCAGCTCCTCAGAACAGTCCAATACTGGGTACGGTTGTCATGCGCTTTACGATATCAATGGTGGTGATAACAATGTAGCTATCGGTGCTTATGCGGGAGATGAAATAACTACCGGCTCACGCAACATTGCTATTGGCGACAATTCAGCAACCTCACTTAAGACGGGCAATGACAACATTATCATTGGACGTTTGGCTGGCGAGAACTCTCCGCAGAATATGAGTAACAACATATTCATAGGAAATGATATTGGTAAGAACCTATCAAGCCCAAGCGACTACAAACTATTAATTGGGCACTCAGACAAAGTTCTCCTCAAGGGTGTCATGGGTCCGCAAGACAGTGATAAGGTTCTTGAAATTGAAAATGGTAGATTCAGAGTTTCTTCCGCTGACGACTACATCGAAGTTAGACAGCAGAACGGCATCTTTGCTTCGGAAACCGCTACTGTTCTCGACGTTGTTGACACTAACCATGACCATGCGCAGGGTGGCATTGGCTTTAACTTTACAGGCCTAGAAAATGGTGTTATTCAAAACACACATACACTCCTGAAACTCAGAAGCCACAAAACAAAGAGCTACAACTGTGGCCTCTGGCCGTCAGAGGATGAAAGAGATCCATATGCAGAGCTAGATGGAGACCTGTATTTAGGAGGATCTATTAACTTCTGCGACGGAACCAGCATGGCAAGTACCAGCGGCATAGTTATTATTGCCGGTACTGGAATAAGCGAGCAGCTTAATACCACCCTAAACAACATGGAGTTCCACCTCAGCATAGAAGAGTTGCAGTCTGGCATTAAATCCCCACTGTTAGACCAAGCTGTTCCAAGCAACCTTAACTCATATGTTGCGGTTAGCACAAGTGGTGTTGTAGGTAAGATGAACTTACAGACACTAGGCAACTACCTACAAGAGAACACTGCATATATACAAGACTGTCACAACCACATTTTCAGCAACACAACAAATGTAGATAAGACTGTTAATTGCAGAAACTTCTACGCTGGATACAAAGCCGGAAATCTATCCACGGGCTGGACAGACTCGAACTTCATAGGGACAGAAGCTGGGGCTGGAGCTACAATTACATACAACGAGGCAACCAACTGGTCCTCTACATTTATAGGATACAGAGCCGGATACAACGCTGCTAACGTTGACCATTCTGTATTCATAGGGTCTCAAGCTGGTCTTGACGCAGACAATGCAAGATACTCAGTATTCATTGGAGACTCTGCTGGAGACAGGTCTTACAGTAATAGGTCTGTAGGTATTGGAGACAACGCACTACAGGGAGTAACGGGTACTAATAATATTGAAATCACTGCTGGCGTTGGAGGCTCAAACAGAGTAATGTCAGATGGCTCCACCCACGATATGAAGATTGCTATCGGTAACTGTCTTGCCGGAGACATGTCCAATAGAAGAATGTCAATAGGATTCCCGAACTTAAACCCAGATGCAGTTCTTGAAGTTAGAGCTAATGGAACTGAAACCAGACTACAGGAGTGGAAAAACAACGCCGGTACAGTAGTAGCCTACGTGGACAACAATGGTAACTTTGTTAAGGTGACATAATGGCGTTTGTCATAGCAGACAGAGTAAAGGAGACTAGTACTACTGCTGGAGCTGACACCATAACTCTGGGAGCCGGAGACTTTGGTGGCTATCAAACCTTCAACCAAGGTATTGGCGATGGCAATAATACTTACTATGCAATAGAAAACAATTTAAAGTGGGAAGTTGGAATAGGAACCTACAGCTCAAGCTTAAACACACTGTCAAGAGACACCGTTTTAGCTAGCAGCGAGGGGGGATCTAAGGTTGCACTAGATGGAGTGTCCTTAGTTCTTTCCACCTCCCCCGCAAGCAAGTCGGTACTACTAAATAAAGACGATTACATAACCAGTTTTTCACCGTCCTACTTAGGAATCCAATACCCAGATGGAACTGTACAGACTACCGCCCCTCAACCAAGCGGTTATCTTGCGGCACCACCAAACGGAAGGACACCACTAACTTTAACCCGAACCAATGCGGGTTCACTAATAGACACATATATAGACAACAGCTACGACAGAACTGTTAGTCTGCATATAAATAACAGTCCGGTATCCAACCCCACTTGGAAGCTGGGCATGAAGGACTCACCATCTTCATACTCCGAAGCACCTAGTTACGGATATGCTTATGGAAAAAACGGTTCCGCCGGAATGCAGGCAACAACATCAACAGGCTTTGTCATACACGATGCAAACGGCTTTTGGGTTAGACATTTAAATGTTGATGCACTAAACGTTTCGTCCTCAACCACACAACCAACAGTTTCAGTAAGAAGCGCGATATTACAATCATCAAACCTGCAAGAATGGCAGGGTCATGATTCAGTATCACTACTATCTGTGAACACTAAAGGTGCCCTAGTTTTTAACAAGAAGATTTCAGATAATGACGCCCCAAATAGCTCATTGTTTTACAGTTCAACTCAAAACAAACTTGTATTCAAGGACAGTTCTGGAGACATTAACCCACTGTACAGTTAACCCCCCTATTTATTGATAAAATATTTTACTATTTTTAGTGTATAATATCAGAGGAAAGAACTATACCAGAGGCATTTAGGAGACAATAATGGCAATTTTCCAATTAGAAATAGACGACGCTGACGTAGATCGAGTATTAACAGCAGTATCTCACAACTACGGTTGGCAGAGTCTTGTACCTAATCCTGACTACGTAATGCAGGAAGTTGTAGATGAAAACGGAGATCCAGTGTTGGATGAGAACGGTGAACCAACATACGCTGCGCCAGTAGATGAAAACGGAGATCCGCTACCAAGAGAGATTGACAACCCGGAAACCATGGGTGATTTCACACATAGAATAGTAAGACAGTTTCTAGCTGAGCATGTTAGAACTTATGAAATTCAACAGGCCAGAAGCGCTGCTATTGACGGCCTAAACACAGATGTCACCATTGGAGACCCTACTTAATGTTTGGGACTTTTTCATTTTCCGATAGCACTTTTGCTGAGTCTAAACTAAAAAATAGAAACAACCTCGAATATAATATAGATTTAGGGGTTCAGACTATAGACAAAAAAGCTGTCAACTTGTGTGCGAGTACGATCAGAGCTATGACCATAGGTACCCAACATGATAAGGACATGGCTATAGACGTTCAATACGACACAGTTATGAATATAGATACCCAATACGGCATAGAACTACTAGGAACACCACGCGAGGTTGGTTACTACAATGACGAGATAGCCTACCTAAACCCGTGGTATCGTTGGACCTTTAACAACACATTGGATGATAGTGGATACGGAACAAGCAACACCCCTAGAAATGGAACAGGTTATGGAACTATAGCTTACACCTCTGGTGGTGGAATTATCCCTTCCATGCCTTGGGAGTCTATCGACCTTAACCCAGACGACGAAGTAAGGATATCAGACTCTCCAAATATAAACACTGGAACTGGATACACTTTTGAAAAACGCTCAATATCTGTTTGGGCAGAATTTGATTCTGTCTCTGGAACTGACGGGAATGGGCGAGTTATTTGGGAACAGGGTGGAGGGAGCAACTGGTGGTCTATTTATCTATATGATTCAAACTTATATACATGCATTGGAGAATCGAATAAGCAGAAAGGATATTGTTCATCGCCAGTTTCCGCTTCAACTTTATATCTAATTACTGTAACTATTGATTTATCACTAGAATCAAATCAAATGAAATTATATATTAATGGCTCCCTTGTAAGTGAAACTACTACATCGGCAGGCTCAAGCCTTTCTTCTCACAGCGGTAACATCGCGTGGGGAGGGCCAAACTCAAGTCCAAGAAATCATTTAAACCAAAGTATTACAGCTAACGTTGACGCGAGATTAGCAGATGGGTGTTATTGGTATGAACGAGCATTGACACCTAGAGAAATTTCAAACATTTGGTCAACAGGTAATTAACAAAGTAGGAGTATGGCATGGTTGTCACATTTATTTTGTCTATTACAACCCAACGGGAAGTACCATTCATTTTATAGGTTTTAATAATGGCCAGTGAAATACATGTAAATGACGTAGGCACTAGATTTCTAGTAACCGTAAAAGACGGAACCTCAACAGTAGATGTTTCGCCAGCAGGAGCTACAGGAGTCTTGACTTTCAAAAAGCCTGACGACACAACAATCGCCAGAACAGCATCCACCTTAACCGATGGTAGCGCTGTTTCTGGGGTTATGTACTACGATACAATAGCGGGAGATTTAAACCAAGCCGGTCTCTGGAAAATTCAGGGAAAAGTTACCATCAGTAGTGGAACATTTTACACGGACATCCAAGGCTTTAACGTTCACTGTAACCTATAAGGAGTCACAAGATGTCTTGGCAAGGTCAAATATCCACAATGGTAAGATATTTAGTAGACGACATAGACCCTACTAACTATAAATATGCGAACAAGAGAGTTGAGACCACTATCTTAGTGGCCGCTCAATTCGTCACACTACAAACAGATTTTAATAACACCTATACGATTAATGTAGAGCAATGCACTCTATCGCCAGATCCAACCGACAGCGATACAAAAGATAATGCCTTTATAAACCTAACTGCTTTAAAGGCTGCTTGTATTATGCTTGGTAGTGAGGTAAGGAGTGAATCGGGGAACGCCATTTCAATTAAGGACGGCCCCTCAGCTATTGACCTCAGAGGCGTTGCCTCTACATTAGTCACCTTATACCAAGACTTGTGTAAAAAGTACGATCAAATGTTACTAGATTACCGCGCCGGTAGCAGCGTGGCTGGACAGGCTATTCTCGGCCCATACAGTCCCGGTTCTGATTTAGTGTCTCGCGGGAACTTGGGTCACAGAGACGGATATTTATAAGATTTAAAGGAGCAGACAAATGGCTATCAGAGATAAAGATACTATCAAAAACAGTATCATTGCTGACATACCAGATAACAACGCTGGTTTAATTTCAGCTCAAGATATTAGAGATAATATGGTTGACACCGTTGATTCCATTAACACTATAGTTGCTAGTGGGGATGTGGACTCGACATATCCGTTTAGCGGAAGTAACGTCAGAGCTAAAAAGAATGATGCTGGACAGTTTGGTGTTTTCATCCCAGAGTCAGGAGTTCAGTTCCAAGACGGGAAGACCCAAATATACGCATATGAGGGGCCTGAAGGAATTGACCATACAAAGCTGGCCAATTTAACAGCAGATTCCCACCCGCAATATTTAAACGTAACTGGAGTTGCCGCCGCATCATATATGCAGGGTGGACTACCTCTAGATACCCACTGGATTGGTGTTTCTGGATACGACGACAGAGGCATCAGATTCAAAAAAATTAACGAAGTAAGGGATGATGTACATGTTGGAACTTCCGGCAATGTGCTATTTACAACTGACGGTTCTAGAGCAGACACCTTCAAGGGTGCTGCAAAAGCTTGGATCGTATTTAAGGGTAGTGGAACAGTTGGAGAAACCGCCGGAGCCGCAACTCCGGGATACCAGACTCCGGTAGTCTACTCATCGTATAACGTCTCTGGAATTAACTACATAGCGAGGGGACAGTACAAGATAACGTTTGCCTCTGGTACATTCCAAAACAATTATTACGCCGCAGTAGGAAACAGCAACGCGATTGCTTCTTCCACGGCCTACGCCTCACACGCTGCGACGGATTTTGATGTAAACACTGTAGGTATTGTTTCCAGAATCGGGGACGACGCTTCCTCGTTAAGAAGCTGTACGTTTTACGTTAAGAGTGATGACAACGAATACGTTGATGCAGCACTTAACGATCTCGTAATTTATGGACTAGGATCAGGAACGACACCAGACTCAACACCTACCATTAATCCATCTTAGTTTATAAGGGATAGATAAATGCCTTCAAAAATAGTAGTCCTATCAGATAGGATAAAAGAGCTAAGCCAAACTACAGGCACCACTAATATACACTTAGAAGGTGCAGCTAATGGCTTTAGCGCCTTTAGGGACTTCTATAGTCATGGCGACTTGGTGTATTACGCTGTAACTGACGGAACCTACTACGAGGTAGGCTCTGGTGAAGTACAGTTATCACCCACAGTTTCCAATGACCAGATATCCCGCTTCCCCTTTAGAGCTAAAGGTCCGGGAGTTACTGTCCAGACAGATAAAGTTTCTTGGCCCATAGGCGTCAAAGAAGTCTATGTAACCTACCCAGCCCCGAAATCTGTTTATACAGCATTTGGTTTATCCCCTGATTACAATATGCCCGCAGAAAGCGGTTTCGCCTTCTGGTCCTCATCTAATATCCTTAACTATGATTCTAATATCTTATGGGACTCGGGCAATGCCCGCATGGGCATAAGCACAATTTCGCCTGACCACGCAATTCATGTGGGTGGTAACACGGCGTATTCTATAGTAAAGGCTTCTGGTTTTGTTGCCAGCGAGTCAGGACTCTTCTTTCCTGAAGGCAATGGTGGAACGGCGTCTTACAGTGGTGGTCGCCAACTAGAACACTTTGTCAGAAACAAGCTTGATGACACAGCCTTGAGCGAAGGTAAAATTGGAGCTTCAACAGGAGCTTCCGCAGTTATACAACTTAGCGGTGTAGTAGATCAATATATACTACTTAAGCAGCAGTCTAAAGGAACCTTTTTATCTGGCCCACCTAACGGTTGTGGTGTCGATTGCTCCCCGGATTACCCAACCTTTAGAGCTATTACTGTAGAAGATATCCCAAGTCTATCTAGCCTTTACCTAGACAGAATAGGCACACCCGCTTCCGGGAATGTAGCATTCTGGAAACAAGACGATCCGACTCAAGACCCAAGGGTTGGTTACGACTCAAATCTATTCTTTGACGATACAAACAACAGACTTGGAGTAAATACAGGTACTCCTGCCTACAGACTGCATGTAGATGGAAACGCCGGGATTACTAGCGATGTGTCCATAGGTGGCAATATTGTTGTCAGTGGAAACCTAGACATTAAAGGCGACACAACATATGTCAACAGTACGGTTGTAACTATTGCTGACAAGGTTGTTGAATTAGCATCAATGAGCGGTAATGCTATCGCTACAGACGCCCAGCTTGAAGCTGCTGGAGGGGCCGGAATATCTGTCAAGTCAAGCGATTCAGACAAGTCAATCCTCTGGAGATCCAATTGTGATGCTTGGCAATTCAAGAGTAACACTGGCGGAGGAATTTACTACAACGCTATTGATGTCAGTGGCGTTGTTTTTGGTGGCGACTGCACAAACGTAATTAGTGGCTCATATCAAGCCGGTAGCGGACTCTCCTTACACAGTGGGAGAGAGTTTAATATTGGCAACATGTTCAGCATAGGAACAAACCCTTCCCAGAGTGTACATCAAGCTGATACAATTTGGGTAAGCGGAGTTTCTGGCGTTGCAACAACAATAAATAAGGTCGGCGCTAACCATGTGGTATGGGTAGATCCCACAGAACTATCTGGAATACTTAGCGGAGGATCAGCCTCCAGCCTGTTGGACGTTTCCGGTATTCTAGATAACTACATCGACAAAGTTTCTGGAGAGTATACACAGGCCTCTGGTGCATTAAACAATCAATTTGTTTCAGGTTCCGGCGCACTGAACAATCAATTTGTTTCAGGTTCCGGCGCATTGAACAACCAGTTTGTTTCAGGTTCTGGAGCGCTAGACAATTATATTGACTTCGTTTCCGGCGAACTGAATACTATATCAGGTGTTCTAGATAATTATATTGATAAAGTATCAGGTGAATACGCATCAGCTTCTGGAGCGCTTAATAATAAAATTGATGCCAGCATAGGAACTGTGTCTGTAGGTGAACTCAGTACAACCACACACCACGCAGGAGTGTCGGGGCTTTGGTTCACTAATGGCAAAGTCGATTTCGTAGACTCAAACAGGATGGCAAGAATTACCATAGCCGCAGATGCCGCTGGAGCCTTAGACGACCTAAGTGATGTTACTATAACAAGCGTTGCAGATAAACACATCCTGCAATACAGCTCCACTTCATCCAAATTCGTGAATGTCCTCTCGCCTTCCGGCGCTCTAAACAATGATATAGAGACTGTTTCTGGGGCCTTGGTTAACTTTGTGAATACTGAGCACGCATCAGGTGTGAGTATGTCTGGGGTTAACTGGGGAGTTGCCGCATTCGCTTCGGGCCAAGTATTATCAGTATCTGGTTCACTACAAAACAGTATAAACACAAACGCTACTGACATTACAACAGCGTCTGGAGCATTGGCAGGACTTATAAATACTGAGAACGCTTCAGGCGTTTCCATGTCTGGAGCCTTAGATAATTACATAGACTTTGTTTCTGGAGAACTTAATTCCGCATCTGGCTCCCTCAGCAATGCCATCTCAGCATCCTTCCAAATCAAGGTTAGTGAATTTGATGGTAGCGTAGCTCCTGATGGTGACCCATGGCTAGGGGCAGTCTCTGGACTTTACTTTACTAACGGGGCTGTAACCAAAAAAGATTCTGGAAAGATAGCGGAGATAAACCTATCTGCCGGAGCTGCCGGAGACCTAACTGGTCTAACAGACACAAATATAACATCCATTGCAGACAAGCAAATTCTTAGATATGACTCTGGCACATCCAAATGGATAAACGACACCTCTCCATCTGGAAGCTTGAAAAACGCTATTGATGTAAATGCCACAGATATCGACACCGCTTCTGGAGCCTTGGTCCATCTAATAAACACTGAGCACGCTTCAGGTGTTTCCATGTCTGGTGTTAACTGGGGCGTGGCAGCTTTTGCTTCTGGCCAAGTTCTGTCAGCATCAGGTTCATTGCAGAACTCAATAAACACAAACGCCTCTGCCATAACCGCCAACACAGATCTAATAAACGCATCAGGAGCATCCATTTCTGGTTGGGCTGGATCATTATTCAAGACTGCGGGTAGTGGCTTACGCTTAGATGGAACTGACCTAGTACTCCAAGACCCGGATGCAGACTATGACGCCATCACCTCATCCACAGCAGTAGGCTCGGATCAGATTCTCGTATGGGACGATAGTGACTCACGCTGGAAGCACATGTCCCTTACTGAGATGAATGCTGAGATGCTTGACTCGGCTTATGTCTCTGAGTCGGTTGTAAATCCGGGCACTGACTATGTTCTCTTCTTAGACGGTGGAGGAACAGGGACAGTTAAGAAAGAGAGTTGGGTTGACTTTGCCAACTTGATTGCTGGCGATAATATAGACACAGACGACGACGGCGTGCTTGACGGAAATGCCGGAGGTGTCGGTGGAGATATAAACCAAAACGCCTTCTCTTATATCAAGATTAACGATAATGCAGACACTGGTACTGCCCCCCAAGTTGAAGCAGACACAACCACAGACACGGTGGATTTCATAGCTGGAGAAGGTGTAACAATCACGTCATCTGATACTGCTGATTCTGTGACTTGGGCGGCTCCAAACATTGCTTTAGCTTCTGGAGCATTGGTTGGCCTAATAAATATCGAAAACGCTTCAGGTGTTTCAATGTCTGGAGCGCTTGATAACTATATAGACTTTGTTTCAGGCGAATTTGTCTCTGGCTCTGGGGCAAATACCAACGCTATCACGTCGAATACGGGCTTGATCAATACTAACATCTCCAACATTGCTGCAAATGCTACGACTTTCCACGCATCTGGACATGCAATATCTGGCTGGGCTGGGAGTATTGTTGCTACCAATACTGCCAGTATAGCTACCAATGCTACTGCTATTACCAACAACACCGCACTTATCCACGCATCTGGAAACGCAATATCTGGAGTTCTCGATAATTATATTGACAAAGTTTCTGGTGAATACGTACATGCCTCTGGAGCTTTAAATAATAGAATCACTAGCGCCTCTGGAGCCTTGAACAATCAGTTCATCTCTGGTTCTGGCGCTTTGAACAATAGAATCACCAGCGCTTCTGGAGCCTTGAACAACCAGTTTGTCTCCGGCTCTGGAGCTTTGAATAACAGGATTTCCAACCTGTCCGCTGACTCTGGTGTTATTCGGGTTGACGATGAGTTTAGACTTAATCCTAATCTATTAACTTCTGGTAATGGCACATTCCTTGCTATTGGCACGCAAAACGCTAATAGCTGGAATCATACAAATGTCGGAGCAGATACTGCCCTGATCGGCACTAGTGCTGGCAAGGATAGTACATATCTTTATCAGGCTGTTGGACTAGGCTCTGGAAGCCTTTACCAATCTAATACGCTAAGAGATAGTCTTGGCATAGGAACTGAGGCCGGTAGAGACAGCAGCGGCGTTTTGTCAACTGTTTCCATAGGCTATCACGCTGGACACCTCGCTTCTGGAACTCGAAACCTAGCAGGAAATATCCTTAAATATTCCAATGAGCTTACTAGTGATAGTGTTAGCGCGCTTTCCACACATACCGCAGCACCAACAACCGCCTCATCAAGCCTACACAGAAATTCAGTGTTTATTGGACGCAGAACTGGGGAGGCGAGTGAAAACACTTTAGCTGGTGTAGGAATAGGAACCTTAGCGCTTGGTTATACACGCTACTCGACAGATGTGGTTGCCATTGGCGCGTATGCTGGAGCTGAGAGAGCTATTGTAGAAACTGGTGTTTATATTGGTAAATACGCAGGAAGCTTTATCGACACCCTCGAAAGTCCTCACCAGCAAAAGGGTCAAACATATGCGGGTGGTATTGGCCAAGTATTTATTGGTCCACTGGCGGGAAGATTCAATGCCGGAAACGCCAACCTTTCGCTTATAGCAAACATGACCTATGGGGATTTAGTTAACTCTGTCCATGTAACCACCGGCCCCAATAATTTTGCTTCCAATGGGCCACTTAAAACAGAATGGAAGCTAAACATTGGCAATATGATATATGGAGACCATTCCCAAGGGTCCGCTGGTACAACTAAACGTTTAATCATAGGAAAGATTTCAACTTCTGAAAGCTTGAGTGATGTCACATTTGCTCTTCATGACCTAAACGCAACGCTTAGAGTGATACCGGGAGCGGTTGATATGCATGCGTTGAGGGTTGATTACTTCAATGCCACAGAGCCTCCGACCTGTGGGGCTACCACATCTTCTGCCGCTGCCCACACAAACGCTATATCGACGGCAGATACTGGCGGATCAGCCAGAATGGTTACACAGACA
>CEUI01007867.1_pt1 | contig 28504 bp, 46 predicted proteins | sample 531411 | NCBI WGS metagenome assembly CEUI01 (sample SAMEA2622841, study PRJEB7988) | marine metagenome | isolation source: saline water (ENVO:00002010), including
ACACCAAAGAACTAACGCTCCCATGTGGTCATTAATTTTGATATTTAATTTAGATTTATATTTTTTCATTTCATCCTCCTCCACTTATATTTATCAGGATTTTTTTTAAATTTTTTAATACAGGGCGCACAACATACCCAATATTTCTTTCCTTCGTACTGGAAAGATACGGGGTCGCCCATTGATCCAAGTTTATTTCCAGTGACAACGCAAACGCCCTCTTCGCATCCAAGAACAAAAACCGACGCCAAAATTAAAATATATTTCTTCATAAGTAATAGTATCGTTCGTATTCGTTAATGTCAATTTTTATACCGTTTAAATCCCCACCAAACATTTCTCAATGTCCATTGCAGCTTGCTTGCCGCGATCCAATCGCCATCATTTTTTAAAACATTAATCTCTTTGAGCGCGTCACTTATCTTTCTGGTTAACTTTCTATTTCCGTAAGGGTAAACAGCCCACGGCATTTTTCTGAATTCAGAATTCATGACAGGTGCTTTCTTATTTCTTCTTTTGTCTCTTTGCCTAGATACCATACTTGTCCACTAAATTTATCCAACTGCGGCCAATCCATTACATTTTGAATCATAAATAATTCGTCTTGCAAATAATCTCCGTCATTTAACCAAGTAAAAATACATTCTAATCTTGTTTTTTTGTCTTCGACTAATTTTAAAATAATGGAAGGCGAGACATTCTTTAAGCCTCCAACGACTCTACGACAAAGATTTTCGCTAGAGTCTGGGCTTTTTGTAAACTTTATTGATTCAAGATCGGCCCCTTTTGAAGCTACGCCGCTCAACAATAACTGCCTAACGTATTTATTATGTAAGCTATTTAGCTTTTCATAAAAATTTTTTTCGGCGTCACCGTTGTATATGTAAAATTCTGCCACGGGTTTTATCCGCCCTTTCTTTCAAAAGCATTTTTTTAAGTCTGGAGTTATACAATTCCAGTCTTTCTATTTTACTTTTCAAACGGCGAATTTCCCAATAAGTTTTCATTTAATCAGCTATTTCGCTCAATGGTATTTGAAACTTATCGAGCTTCCTATTAATCTTGTCTCTCTCAATGTTTAGCTCAATCCAGTGTTTTAGAGTGCTGCTTCCGTGACCATACCCCTCTGGTAAAGGTACATAATCTTTGGTTTGTATCTTGGGTGGCTCGCCCCAACCCCACGGAAAATATCTACCGTTTGGAGCGTTATAGGTTTTACAACCGACACTAACCATGACTAATAATATTAATAATTTAATTTTCATATTGCGATCTAGCCTATTATTTTTCCGGTGTTTTTTTCAACTTGTTTAGCTCTATCATCGTAAAGAGCAACCATTTTGAAATCTTTTACGTTGGTTACTTCAAGTTCTTGACCGATGTGTTCTACACACCACTTTTTAATTTTTGATATTTGATCGGAGCGGCTGGCTCTGGCGGTGAAAATTTTAACCTGCCTTCCATTATCAAGCCATTCTTTAACCATTTTCACCATCGGAGCAATTGGTTTTCCAATGCTGCCGTCTTTCCAGCCTTCATAGTGAGCAAGCGTTCCGTCTAAATCTACTGCTATCCAACCCATGCCTAGCATTATGCCAGATACATTATAAAAAATCAAGCTCTAATTGTTTTTTGTAATATTATTAAGGTTAAACTTTTTCATTAACTTGGATACGCCGACTATCTCAATTCCGACTTGAGTATTTACTTCGTCAGTATCTATTGATACCATACACTCATCTTCATTATAAACCATGACAGCCCCAACTTGACCTTGGGGCGGGGCTACATAAATATACATGGCGTCACAACTATCGTCGTAACTAATTCTATTGTCGAAATCGTACTCGTTGTACTTTCCGTAGCCCTCTGGAAATTTAGCTTTCATTCCACTACCGGATTAACCAAATTGGCTGGCAGTTCATTTATTTCTGTTATCACACCATTTTCATTTGTTATGAAACGAAAAGCGGTTTTTTCTTCGCCCCTTGAATCAAAAATTATTTCTTTTGTGATTACTTCTTTAAACGGCTTTATTTTAATTAATTTTATTATACATGAAACGGGAGAAGGGTCGCTCTTTGAATAAACGTGAACAGTCACAATATTTTCCCCCGCTATAACACCGCGAAAAGAAACGACTTCCTCATTGAAATTAACTACTACGCCATTAGCATTTGGAAGGGTATTGTTTCTGGCTTTTCCAAGTGCGTCATGATCTAAACTAATTAAACTGCCCTGACCTCCTTCTCTATTATTAAAACTAACCACATGACCTGAAGCGGATTGAACATACAAATCTAAATCGTCATTACTTTCTCCATCCCAAGTTAATACGACTTCATAAATAACATTAGGTGGGCGAGCTTTAGTTTTCTTTTCTTCGGTTTTCAACAAGAACAAAATTGCCACCAACATCAACAAGCAGCAAAACAAAACGTCGATGAATGGCCGAAACGAAAAGAACTTTTTATAGCCTTTATTTATTTGCATTATTTCTCCAGTTTAAATCTGAGAATCATCAACTGCGTTTGTAAAGGTAAGCTAAATACGATACCGCAAATTGTAGTATAAAAAGCTGTATGTAGCCCTTGCTTCAGCCCAGAAACAATGTCACTTACTTGAGCTTCTGCGTTTAAGTTTGTCGCGGTTGCGACACACAACCCAAAGACTGTTCCCAGCAGACCTAGAGAGAAAAAATGTTCTGCTGCAAACCAACCCACTTCAGCCCGCTTGGCTAGGTACACTACCTCTTTTTTTGCCTTCGCTGTATCTTCGGTTGATATTTTATCTGAAAGATAACAAAGTCTACCGACCATACCCGAAATCACTACATACAAAGTTATAATCACAATAGTCAAATAACTAACATCGTTCTTGACCATAAGGGAAATCGCGCCTTTTGTTTCAGCAAAGAAAAAAGCCGTCGTGATAACGGCGTTTAACAGAAACCATTTGGTGAAAGTCGTCATATTTAAATAATATACCGTTCACCACGAAAAAAACAAATTTAAAACTAATAAATTTATTCTTTGCAACTGCAAGTGCAATCGGCAACTGGGCAACTGTCGGATGAGCAGCACCCCGCATCACAAGAGCATTCCGAGCATCCGGAATTTCCCCAGTTACAACCGATTACAAAAATTGCAGCAAATAATGCGAAAATTTTCTTCATCTTGTTTATTTTACACTAAAAAGTTAACCAATTTCTCATTTTACGGAGAATTTTAATCTTCCACTCCAGAATTTTCAAAATGATTCCGGTTAAAAATAAGAATAATAAATTCCAATAACTTAAAAAATATTTAAAATACCATTTCTCTGTAAACTGTGTTCTTTTTTCAAACATTTTTTTGAACTCGGCTTCGACTTGTTTTCTATTAGAGTTATCCTCTTCTTTCCACTCTTCGCAAACAATATCACCTTCAACCTTTCCAAGTATGAAGTGCGCTCTGAATTCAACCCACAAATCTTTTTCACCTTCGTCATTTCTAACTAAATCGTAGAAGTTAACATATCCTGTAAAACCGCTCTCCACCCAACGATTACCGTGATGAAGCCCGCGCCACTCCCATAGCTGCCCATCACTACGAATCTCATAATCAATCATTACATTCTCCAAGTCTTTAGTTTGAAAAGTCCTTGTCTCCCACTCGTGTTGAGTGAAATCAAAATCATCCCCCTCTTTAGACTTAACGGGAAGCGGTAGCTTACAAACAATATTATCAAATAAACCCATTATCACCTTTCCCAAAAATCTGTATATGTGCAATGTCCCTTTTTAACAGTGGGATAAGTTTTTGGCCTTTGACAAGCATCCATTTCTCTTTGCCTTTCGTAACAAATTAGTCTTTGCTTGAGGTTATGTGAAACGCCTTTGTCTGGCGATAAATAAGCAGCTATTTTAAGAAATATTTTAAACAAAATAAACCTCATTCGTGTCTGTTCACCCCCTTTATAAGCTCTTTGACGAACATTATAATATATATTATGGGCGCGATGACTATAAGTAACAAAAAATAATAAGTTCTAGTCCAAAATCCATCCTTCTTCATTTCCACTCTAACGCTTCGCTTACATTTGGAAATTGTTCAATAAAGATATCTTTTACACCATTGGCAATATCTCGATGCTCTTTTTGCGTGTTTTCTTCTGTTCTCAAGTCGATGTAATGAACCCAACTACGAACTGTTCCGTTCATATACAGTGTCGTTTCCGTAGTCAACGGCAAGACCATTCTCGCGCTTTCTTTTGCGACACCCGCCTCAATTAGCTCATTATATAACTTAATACCTTGGTTCAAGTGCTGAGAAATAGCCAATGAAGCTGGAACATTTTTGTAATCATCGGTAAGCCTCGGATCAATGACATCCGTAGAGCTTTGCCTGTTCTTTTCAGCTTGCTGGCGCAACTCCAAAGGCTCAAGCTCTTGCGCTTCGCTGTATCTTTGACTAAATTCTTGAAAGCTAAAGCTTCTATGCCTCAATATCTGCGCGGCGATAGCCCTGCTGGTTTTTATTTCCACGCACATACTTGCAAGCTCGAAAGGCGACCAATGCCTATGCTTAATTAAAAACTTAATCAGCTTTGGCGCAGTCTTTGTGTTCATTTGGTTGTTTGGATTAGACACTCTCGCGCAATAAGCAATAATATCCTCTGCTGACATGGGGCTGCGGTCAGGCGTACTTATTTGAGGCTGGGTAAGTGATACTAATTTTACGTTCATTTTTTTATTATTTCTACGCGCACTCTACTTTAGTGAAATCTGTATAAGGCTTATCTGCGACCCACTCAATTTGTCTGCCTGTGTCGCCGTTAAACCAATAGTGAGCAACCTTTATTTCTACACCTTCTTTATTTATGTAATAAATATCATAAATAGAATCTACAAGATTGATATCATCTTTAGCTTTAACGTGCATATCGACGAAATCTTGAGCTTCTTCTAGGGAGGTGAAATGTAACTTGCCTTGATTCATCCAGCCAGCATAGGGCATATACTTTTCCTCTTCAAAAGTCATATACTCTCTTTCGGGAGCAAAACTACCTCTAATGTTTTCGCTAAAAACCCATTCTCCTTGCTCTCGCTCGTAACAATAGACTCTGTAATCCCAATCACGACCAACCGCTCCAGTTTCACCTTCATGCCCTTTCGGATCAGTCTGGTTATGATCTTGCTCTTCGTATTTGCAAGTTACAGTCCAAGTGGCTAAAGCTCCTACGCCAGCCTTCTTAAAAAAATCTCTTCGATTCATCTTATTTAATTTTGTTGAAGTTTCATTTTACGAAATCTATTATTTTGACCTGTTATTTCATAAAAGCCTTGCCATTTTTCTGAATCTTTTCCGCTTGTTAAATAGCGATTCATTTTAATATAGCATCTAGTTTTAATTGCTCCCTCAAAATCTTTTTCACTCACTTGCCATAAGAATTTGAGATATGCGTCTAGCGGCGTATCAATATTTTGCGTTTTCAATTTGAGCCTCCATTTCTTAAAAAACTCATTTCTCCGGTTCTTCGCGGGGAAAATTTGCTTTTTTTGGGTTTTCCTTCCACCATTCGGGCGGCGGAACTGGTAGTGCCATGACTTCAATCATGGACTCTAATTTTTTAATTTTTTTATTTAACTCATTATTTATTTCCTTTAACTCGTCTCGCTCTTTTGCTAACTGGGTCTGAGCCTCTGTTGTTCTTTTAACAATACTATTTGTTCTATTTATTTCTGCGTCAACTTTTTTGTCGAGTGATCTAAAATAAAATGCCTGAACTCCAAAGTATAAAAACAGTGCCGTGAATACAAAAAATAAAGTTTTTAATTCGTTTGTTTGTTTTTTCATAAGTTTTTCCCAAATACTTCGTTAGATTGTTGTGTTACTCTGATGAATGTCGCACACTTCGGCATATCTTTTAACTTATTTGCACCAATATATGTGCAAGTAGAACGAATACCACCGAGAATATTTTCCACTGTGTTTTTAATCGAGCCTCGATGCTTTATTTTTACTGTCTTTCCCTCAGACGAGCGATAACTCGCAACACCACCATGATATTTTTTCATAGCTGTATCAGAACTCATGCCGTAAAACACTTTATATTTTTCGTCATCAATCATTTCTTCTTGTCCAGCAGATTCCGTATGTCCTGCCAGCATACCGCCAAGCATAACAAAATCAGCACCAGCGCAAAAAGCTTTGGCAATATCACCAGCGCACACACAACCGCCATCAGCCATAATATGACCACCAATGCCATGAGCCGCATCCGCACACTCGATAACCGCTGAGAGTTGGGGATAACCGACACCAGTTTGTACACGAGTAGTGCAGACACTCCCGCCACCAATACCCACTTTGACAATATCTGCTCCACTTAAAATAATCTCCTCTGTCATTTCACCAGTAACAACATTACCAGCTATTATAATGAGATTAGGGAACTCTTCTCTAACTCTCTTAATAAAATCACAAAATCTTGACGTATATCCATTCGCCGCATCAATACAAACAAACCGTGTGTAAGAAAACCTAAAGCAGAGGTCTTGTAAAAAATCTATGTCATCATATTCTTTTTCATTATATTTAATTCCAATGGAAGGCGAAATATGCTCATAAATTCTATTGTAAGAAGATTCTGAATTAGGATCATGATGCCAAATTGATCCCTCTTTTTGTTCTTTAGATTTATAAACTCCATACCCATTCATTTTGTGGAGCCATTTTTTTGCATCGTAATGTTTACTTATGCAAGTAAGCATATGATATTTAGCGAGGGCTTTTGCTGTTTCAAACGTACCAGTGGTATCCATATTCGCAGCAACGATAGGAATACCCTTCCAACGCCAGCAGGGTAGCCCGCCGCCAGCGTTCTTGAACGTAAATTCGCGAACCAAATCTACTTCGCTACGAGACGTAAGCTCAGAGCGTTTTGGGCGTAGCAAAACGTCCTTGTAGTCTAATTTTGTTTCGGATTCAATTCGCATAAAGGCAAAGTGTTCCAGTTATTTGCATCTTCTGTATTTTTTATTGCTTTTACTATATCACTTATGGAAGTGTATCCCCAGTACCTAGTTTCTGGGTTGAAGGGATGCATTGTCGCAAAACTCATAAGTTCTTCGGTAATTTTATTTAAATCATTATCTAAATTCTCAAAATAATTCTTATAGTCATCGAGTGTCATACCTTTGCATAACTCACGAAATAAATTATTATGATCTTTGGGCGTCTTATCGTCTGGCGTCCAATTAATGTTCCACAATCCTTGAAGGGATGGAAATCTACCGTTCAAAATTATATATAAATCTAAAGCTTTTTGGGGCCAGTAATTTCTTCCACCAACTTTTTTTAAAAAATCCCACATAGCTTCTTCGTCGTTTTCCGGTGAAATTCCATGACAATGCTTACATAATGGGATTAAATTACTGGGAGTGTCCTCACCACCTTTTGAGCCTGAGATTATATGACACCGTTGTAAAGCTCCGCTATTTAGGTTAAAGGTTCCCGTGCAATTAAAGCATTTTATTTTAAGACCTTTAGTAACGTATATTTTTCTGCCATTGACTTTTCTTTTTTTGTTTCTCCACTTTAATATATAATCCAAGGTATCTTCTGTCGTCCAAAGATTTGTAGAGCCGTCTTCTTCTGTCAGTTCAAACAGATACCCTTGTGAATCATAAAATTCTAAAACCCCTCTACTGTATAATACATCTCCAATTTTATCCCACCAGTTATCATCGGTGATTTTACCGATCCAGTGTTCCATTATTTGTAGATGATTGGTTTTCATTTTAAATATTTCAAAATTTGCTCTTTAGAATATAAATCTTTTGTGTGCATTGCCATCTTCTTACCGTATCCGAAATCTTTTAATGGTCTTTTTGATAACTCTTTATGAGTTGTCCAACCCACAAAAGAAAAACCATCGTCTACGCTTCCAGAAACCACCATATAAATATCTGCCCACCTGTGTTTTTCATATTGATTCACTATCAAATGACCGTTTTTTCTTGGACTCGTAGAATCTTTATGAAACCCCAACCAAATCACCTCCACTTCCTTATTTCCTTTGGTGGTGTCTAAAATGAAATCTAATCCGCCATCGCCCTCATTGTCATATACCTCGTCATTAAACTTGCATCCAAAAAGGTCTGCGGCAAATTTTTCCGCTAGAGTAGCGTTTACGTCCGTACCCTCTGAACGAATGCTGCCGTCACTTCTTGTGGCACTGATTCCCGCGTTTCGTTTTGAAAGGAATCTTTGCTTGGCATTATTTATTTCGTTTTCAGTTGTCATTTTTTAATGTTAATACTCCAACCTTTTTCCAAGAGTCGCCAAATTTTTTATTTAATTGCTCAATTTGCCAATCCTTAATATCTTCGCGCTTATTAAACCCTTGACGTAAATATGCCATAAATCTACCCGCACCAAATTGCCCGTAAGCATCGCCAGACACCCTGCGGCCTTTTTTAAAAGCTCGGAAAGGGTAATTCCATTCTACCATCGTATTTTCAACAAGACGTTGGCCGGGATTTTTTTTCGTCCAATCTTCTATTGTATTTAATTTACATTGAAATACATATTGCTCGGTTTGCACCGCAAAATGGGGAAGAGACTCATAAAATTTCTTTTCTTCAGTGGAAATTTTGTTTTGTTCATAGCTCTGCCGCACGGCATTATGAATTAATTCCATTTCTTTTGTCAAACCAGTGTTAAGAAAATAACCGTGAGCCTCCATCTTCATATTTGGATCACCAAAAACCCACCTTTGCACCATTGTCTTGCGATGCTCAATATAGTTAAAGGCTTGATTAAAAAACGGATCAAAAAACCCTTTTTCTCTAGCATAGTCAATTTTCCATTGAGGTAATGGTTTGTTTCGCCCAGTATAGCATTTATTTTTATTGTAAGCGACAACGAAATTCTCACTGACCGAGGTGGCTCGTGCGTCTAGCGCACCCAATGGCCCTATTGCTGCTCGTTGATTGTGCCAGTGATCCATACCTTGCTTCCACCGAGCTTCGTTTACATCACCAATGAAAATACCCATCTCATCAAAACGCTCGACAAGCTGCTCGTAATCAGAATGATGTGGAGCGCCACCACGCACTAAAAGAGTTGCCTTCGCCTCTCTTGCGGAGGCGCGTAAAAAGTCATCGATGATACCGTTCACCCATATATGAATGTCGCTACCAGCAACTATCGGCCCGCCCCTTCTGGGAATCACTACTTTATCGATGTTTTTCTCAAACTCATCTAATTCGTCTTTGGCTTTTCTCTCTTCGACGTATTCTCTCAGAGCTTCGATTCTGCGCTCTTGCATAACCGCTCTGCTCTCAGCAAAAATATCCCACACTCCACAAACTATAGAATCAAGCAACTGATCGGCGTCCAATTGAACCTCTTCGGTTGTTACAAAAAAATCTTTTAATCTGCGCGTAGCTGGCCCCTTTTTGCCACGCGCAACCTCTTTCACCACCTCGGTCAATAAATGACGTAAAGAATTATCATGAGACGCAATAGCAACAAGCACATTGAAAATGCCTTGATACTTGCTCGCAGCCAGTGCTTCATCATTAGATTCACCTACATTACTCAAGACAAAACATTGCACGTAACCGTATTTTTTATTTGGATTGCTAGGATCAAGTCTAGTTGCTCTGCCCACATTCTGCTGAATCTCAATAACTGATTCTCGTTGATCGAAAAAGGCAACCGCATTCATAGAAGGCACATCGATTCCTTCGCCCAAGCATCTGCAATTAGTTATAACCGCTAGACCTTTATTATTTTTAATGCCATTCAATTCAACGTCTCTTTTTCTTGCGGGCATTCGACCACTTACATGGTAAGTCTGTAAATTTTCAATAAAATTAGACAACCCCGTAGTGGAATCATACGCGATTTCTTTAGCGGAGTTGACTGAATTGCTAAATAAAATAGTTTTCTTTAAATTATATTTTTCAATAGCTTTTTTAAAGGCAAATACTTTTGCTAAATATTCTGCGCGTAAGTCGTCATGGCAAGTTGCAACTTCAACCATCTCTCTTTCTATATCGTCATTTGTTATTTTTGAAACAATTATTTTAAACTCTAAAACCAAGCCTTGCTCTACCGCATCTGTATACTTTAGCTCGACAGAAACTGGCCCATATATTGAGTCATCCATAGAGTTAAAGTTAGAAGAAAGGCTTTCTGAAACTAAGGTCTTGGGCGTAGCTGTACCAAATAACCTTTTTTCAATTTTAAGATTTTGATCTGTAAGAGCAAAAGCGGCTTGCAAGTTTGCACGGCCCGCCGTTCTATGAGCTTCATCAAAATAAGCATAATCAAATTCAAGCCCAGCCTCTTTTAGCACAAACGCAGATTTGTAAGTGCAAAAAATCATATACTCATCTTTTCCGTGCAGCATCTCTTCTAAATCTTCCGCGTTGGTAGTAACCTCGCAAGGAATGTTGTAATTTTCAACTGGAATACTGTCGATTTCCTCCTTGGCTGTTTTATCACAACACACAAGAGCTATAACGCAATCTTCACTATAATTAGCTTGTTGTTTGAACTCTATCGCCAACTGACAAACTAAACCAATGGTTGGAGCTAAAATTAAAGTTCTTTTGACTCCAAGACGGTCTTTAACTCTAGCAGAAATGAGAGTTTTGCCGCTAGAACAAGTCATATGCATCTGAGCGCGATTACCTGACTGCAAATCTTTTAAAATAGAACGCATAGCTTCACGCTGATGCGGTCTAAGTTTTAGCTTCTTTCGTGGTTTAAGTGCAGAATCTACCACTAGGCTGTTTAAATTTTGGAAATTATTACCCTTGCCAAAAAATGCTTTAAGCCCATTGCCGTTCGTTAGATATAAATTTTCTTTTCCAACTAGCCTATCATCCATTGATGACATATTAGTTACTATTTGCCTGACTGGGAAATTTCTTCCGTCCTCTAAAAATGTCGTTACTTTTTTATAGCTTACGCTTTGAGCGGTGTTATTTGAGTATTTTACTTGCACAGCTTTCCACTGTTTGGAATTTCCATCTTTGCAAATTATATCTACTCCATTATCCTTACCTTTTGTTGCCATTCCAAATTCCCTCTTTACGGCAATAGGAATTCCACCACCCTCCTGCACATCTGTATCTCCATTTAAAATGCAATACCCTTGAGCAACGACTTCAAACAAGTTACCTCTAAAATTATTTAAAGAGTTTTCTTTGCTTCGCTCGTATTTTTTTGCAGATAGCTTCTTTTTTTTCTGAGCCAACTTACGCTGCGTTGAAATTGGAAGATCATTTACACCAAGGGCTGCGATACCTCTATGAAGCTCATCGTAAGTTTTCTTGGAAGAAAGGCCAAGAGCCTGAAAGTTGTTGAGGTACTTATTTTGTATCTTTGACTCTTGCTTCATTCTGCACTAAAGCATAGAGCAAACATTAGATTTAGTCAATGTTTAAATTTAATTTCTCCAGATTTTTCACAAATGAATCATAGGGAACGTCCTTATAGTTTAATACTATTGGAAGTTTAATGTCGCCTCCCCTATTTTGAACTTTCCTATCATCGAAACACCCTTCGGCCATCAGCGCAGCGACAGAAGAGATTGAAAACGCAGTGGATTTTTGCATTGCGCTAAATTTATTATCATACCCAACAATAATTTCTTTATTCCATTTTAAATTGCCTGACAAAACTTCGCATTTAATCAACACTACATCACCAGTGCTTTTGCAACAGCCTTGTTTAAAAACGGATTCTAAACATTCATCAGTTAAATCTGCGTTTCTAATTAAAAACCTAACTGTATCTCTATGTCCTTTGTATCTAATAGTTTTATACGCGCAATTTTTAACGCCACGAGATTTCATAGTGTCAATCGTATGAGCCGCACCCCCGCTAGTATAAAATGCTTCCAACTCTTCACCCTCCAACAAGCCAAACTCTACTTTCTCCAGCCCCTCCATACCTTTAACTATTTTGACTGAACCATTTACAAGAACCTCGCAGTCATCTCTATACTCGTTGATTAAACCATCAATAGACCATGTTACAGCGTAATTTAAAGGTGGATTACTTGGTATAGCGGGTAAACCTCCCACCATCATTTTTATTTGGTCAACTGGCCCATGAACTCGACGACATCCTTCTTCAGCTAAAATGTTAACCCACCCCGGAGCTAAACCTAGATCAGTCATTACTGGCTTGCTCGCATTTTCTAACGCATATTTATTAATGCGAGAAGATACATCGACGCGCCCGCCTAAATCACAATAACGCACGCCTAAATCAATGCAAGTTTTCGCCAAAGGCTCGGTTTGATGATAAGGCAAACTACTAATTACGATATCGGGCGATGTCGTTTCTAAACACTTTTTAAAATCGCCTTCGCCCTCGATAGCAAGAAAAGAATTTTCTGAGCCAGTAGGAATATTTTTAGCGGCATCCTTATTTGCATCAACGCCCACCACAGAAAAGCCTAATTTGTCCATTGCGTAAGCAATGGTTGTACCCATTCTTCCTACTCCAAAAATTAAAGCTCTCATTTTATTCCTTCCATGTGATTTCAATTAAGTTATCTCCCAGAAACTCTTTAGTGAAGTTGACGGCGTGTTCTGGATTAAATTCTTTACAAGTATAAATATCAACAGAAAAAAACCTCGGCTTTCTATTGTCCCAAGTATAGATATGCATCCCACTTTCTTTCCAATGAACAAACGCACACCAACCGTATTTAGGCTCATGGTTTAAAACCGGATTCGTAACCAAGGTCATGTCAAGGACTGAACTAATCTCTATTGCATACCTCGTCATATCCTCTGGTTCAAAATGATTGTGCAGCGTGCCTTCAATAATGCAACGCTGACGACAAATATCTGGTGCAAGCTCTTTCCAATTACTCATTTTTTAAAATTTATTTATTAGCGCACAAAACAAACCAATCTCCATAACCTTGGTCTATTTCTTTATGCTTTTTAATTACATCGGTTGCATAATGCCACATTACGCGATCTTTTAAAAATAACATCTGCCCATCCTTCAAGGCGTGTGTTAAAATAGCAGGAGAGTCTTTTGATTCATACGCTTTTAATTCACCACCGACGATATTGCTTCTATGTATACCAACCATTGCAATATAATCATATCCATCTTGATGAATACCTTCTGGGGCAACTGGCGCGGAGCCGTTTAATTCTTCTAAAGTTATTACTCTTAATTGATGAACGTGTACTTCTACTCCATCTACTAAGTTATTATTTTTTTTAAAAGTGTGACAAATAGCCTTGAACCCTTCTGTCTTTAAAGTCTCTTCTTCTAACCCCTCAAACTTCCTTTCGAGATCACCTTGATGTAAATTATAATCTGAGCTTTGCTTAAAGTCGCTACAAGCTAAATCAGTTATCCGAATATTTTCTGCTGCATTCCAAAACTCTGTTCGCAACTCAATTTTTGAATACCTCCTTAATCTATATTTACCATCTTTATGTTCTGTGTGAGGCAAATTGTCAAAAGAAGCTTTCACTGTAGCGATAACGTCTTTATCCAACTGATCGAGTTGCATTAGTTTCATTTCATATTTCCTCAATTCTTTTAGCTTTATCGTCGATAACTAAATCGCAAGCAGGTTTAATATAACTTCCTTTAGAACCAGTAGAAAGATCGTGAAATTTGCAGCCCCACGACTCCAACTGCTTCCAAGTAAAATCAAAGTAACATCGACCAGCGGCCTTCGATTTTTCAGAGCCGCCTCTAGCCGTCCAATAAATTACGTGCCACCCTTCATCATATAGTTTATTTATTTTGGCTATGTTCTGCTGCAATGGAGTAGCTAAATCATATCTTCTTTTACCCAGATACTCGCATACAGTTTCGTCAATGTCTACCAAAACAACTTTTTGGTCATCTGATTCAAACCGTTTAGATTCGTGAAACTGTTCGTCACTCACTTCTTTTTTCTCCTTTTCGCTGACGACCTCTTTTTTGCGGAAGTCCTTAAAGTTTTAGTTTTAGCTTCAGGCATCATCGCTCTGACCTCATCAACTAAATGAGCCTCCAAAGCTTCGTCAGCACTAATCCACCAATCTTTTCTATCCCAGTTGCGTTTAATTTTCTGTTTTGTTAATTTAGAACGAGTTGTAAATATTTCTAATATTCGCTCCTCAATCCGCTTAACAAATTCAACCTCGTCTTCGACTTCGTAAGTTTTACCAAACGCACCAAAGGCGGCTCTATGAATCATTACCCAAGCTTGGTGGCCCACCCATCTGGTATCACCCGCTTGCAAAAGAATGCCAGCCATTGATGCTGCCATTCCAAGAGTTCCCGTGGTGATATGATGACCTTTATTTCTTAAATGCTGAATGAAATCGAACAACTCAAAACCGTCGATGATGCTGCCGCCCGGTGAAGAAAAAATAATTTCAATTTTACATTTAGAGTCGAGGCGCGACCACTCAGTAAGTTTTTTCATGCACCCGCTTACGGTAGATTTGCTAACCTCTCCAGAAAATCTATACAAATAATTCCTATCATCAGCCGTCTCCGCGCGTTTTCGCGCTCTTTCAGCTTCTTCAAGGTCTATTTCTGCTTGAGCAGCTTCAGCAGCAGCAGCGCGAGCCTCGGCTTCTGTTTTTACTGTTTCCGCCACCAACTTGCGTGTTTCAGCCTCGGTTCTCGCAATTTCAGCATCAACTTCTTTCCGAGATTTTTTAGATTCGGCACTCATAAATTTATATCTCCTTTAATTATTTCATCCCCTGCGGGAAAGTTAATCTGTCAGCATGGTTAACCGTCCAGCTAACTTCATGCGTTACTGCTCTAAATGTTCTAGCTGCACTTGGGAAACCATTTCCAGACTTCTTGACTCCGCCAAAAGCTAAATGAGACTCAGCAGCAATAGAGCCACCATTCCAATAGATCATTCCCGCTTCGCATTCATCTCGCAAAATCCTCGCCTTGCGAAAATCATTTGTAAGCACTCCAACAGCAAGCCCATACTCAGTGTCGTTATAAATTCTGATAGCATCTTCTAACGTATCAAAAGGAATAATTGCAACATGAGGGCCAAAAACTTCATTTCTCAAATAAGGTGCATCGACGCCACGCCATTCCACCTTATAAACTAACGGCGTAGAAAAATAAGCTCCAGAATCACCAGTGTATGTTGGGCTTAATATTACCTCTGCTTGTGGGTCATCCTCTACAAGTTTATTGTAATATCTAACTTTAGCGAAAGCTTGTTCATTGATGAGCGGGCCATAATAAACGCCCTCATCTACTTGGTAATCTTCCCAGCAAATCGAATCAGGCGTACCTGTTGAACCTAAGATTTTCTTGAATGGATTACCCGTCTTGAGCTTACCCGCTTCTTCCGCAAATCTTTTTGCGAACTCATCATAAACACTTCTTTGTACTATAAGGCGACCAGAAGAAACACATCTTTGGCCTGAAAGCTTAAACGCGCTCGCCACGGCAGCTTCAACAGCTAAATCCATCTCTACATCATCAAAAATAATGCAAGCAGACTTACTTCCCATTTCGCAAGAGGTGGTTTTATGCCAACTTTCTGCGGCGACCTTTCTGATATGCTGACCTACTTCAGCAGAACCAGTGAAGCAAATATGATCAATATCAGCGCGAGCCAGAAAATCGCCAGTATCACCATGCCCATGCACCAAATTAATGACTCCACGAGGCAAGCCAGCCTCTTCATAAATTTGCACAGCCATTTGCGTTGACATTGGGGCATCTTCACTTGGTTTAATTACTACAGTATTTCCTTCCACAATTGCAGGAGCAGCGCACCAATAAGCTCCAATCGCCAAAGGGAAGTTGAATGGCGATATAATTGCTATTACACCTTTTGGCTTGCGAAGCATATAAGAATCTTTCTCCGCAATCTCAGAAGCTACCGCTTCACCGTGACTATAACGGCCTGAACCAAAAGCAAATTGAGCCATATGTAGAGCCTCATTTACTTCTGCTATACTCTCGTTGTAGTTTTTTCCAGTTTCGAGAGAGATTACTGTCGCCAACTCTTCTCTTCTGCGCTCAATTATTTGAGCAACTCTATTCATGTAGTCAGAGCGGGTAAATCTACTGACTTTGCGCCAACTTTTAAAAGCCTTGCGAGCGCGAAGAACCGCTTTGTTTACATCAGCCTTTTCCGTAAGAGGGAAGGCTCCTTGGGCCTTACCCGTCGCAGGATTTATTTTAGTGTACATTTCAGAAGTACACTCCCATTTACCATTGATATAATTTCTACCTTCAAAGTCTTTCATTTTATAACTCCTTGGTGCTTTCCATAAGTCCTTTAACATTGATTTCACAAAACCCTTTACCTTCTCTGCTAATGAGTTCATATATTACCCCCGTTAATTCTGACGGCTTGGTAAAAACTTGTTTTAATCCGGGGCATTCTAACGGTTTGTCTGATAAAAACTCGGCATAACCTTTTTCTTTCCATATCGCCATTTCCTCGCCAACGTCTTCTACTTGATAAGCTATGTGATGTATGCCACCTACTCCACCGCGCTCATTTACCCATTCACCTACAATCGAACCGTCTGGGCCATCGCTAACAAAAATTTCAGGAGCGGCATGATACTCATGCTTTTCATAGGCCGTTGGTGAACCTATCCCTGCATAAGTTGTAGCCTGTAGCGCAAAATATCTCCATAATTTAGTGTCTTCTGACCTAACGTCTGGCGGCACTAAAGCTAGGCAATCCGCCTTACTACCATCATCAAATTCTATTTGAAATTCCGTACCAATCACATATCCCAAGCACTCCTCGAAGAAACGCGCTGACTTATAGCGGTTTTTTACTCGGTATGCGATATGATCCAGTCTCATAAGCTTAATATATATTAAAAACAATCAATCTGTAAATAAAATTTTTTTTAGTTTAAGTGTAAAATATTATGTAAATATGAACTTGATTATAGCCTCTGAATTATCTTCTGATCCGCCGTCTGAAGGATTATACTTCAGGTTCATAACTATGGTAGCGAAAACAGACCTAAACTGCACGGTTGCAATTGAATCTAGTCAAGAAAATATCGATTTTTATTACCACTTTCTCAAGAAAAAGGGATGGTTCGACTATGTAGATGACTTTGTACTTCCTGAGTGGAGAGAAGAGGGAATCCGCCTTGACACCGAAATAAATTATCCGCTAACAATTAAAACTCCATATATAAGATGCGAAAATACCCCCCAACTATTGGGTCAAATTAAAAGCATAAGGCAAATGGACATTTAATCATCGCGTATCTCTTCTAAAAGTTTTAAAAGGCTCTTTAAATGAAAAGGCCAATACCCCTCCCCTACGGCGGCACTTGCTTTATGATTTTCTAAAGCTTCAATTTTTCTAAGTTTGTCATCCTCTTCGGCTTGCTGCAAAAGCTGCTTCGTAAAATCTACCGCTGTATCAATTTTTTTCATGAATAGTTTTGCTCTAAAATCTTTTGAGTTTCTGAAAATCCAGACACCTCATAAGCTCTTCCGCCATTTATCGTAACATCTTTATAAATTGCAAAATCATTTCCACCAACACCGCACTGGTCTCCTATAAAAACTATATCTTCTGATACATTCTGCCTAATCCATTTGCTTGCTTGCGACTTATCACGCCCCTTGGGAAATATATCAATACTTATTTGCCCGCCAATTTTTGCTTCTACTTTGTGATATTTACTTTCAATATATTTTACGATTTTTTTTCTTTCCTCGTGTTCATTATCCCAATCGTTGTACGCTTGCCTTTGTTCAAGGTTAGAATCTCTGCCAGCAACAGAAAAATTAACCATCCCTATACGCTCCTCTATATGATTAGAGGTTTTATATTGATAAGCGGAGCTTTCCACAAACTTTTCTAAATCCCGATTTAAACTAAATGGAATTTGCCAATCATTTGTATATACTAAATTTTTTTCAAATTTAAATTGATTACCCATAGAAGAAAAAATCCCACGACAGTGAGAAATTATTGACGCGGGTAATTGTGTTTCTATCTTTTTCTGATCGCTTCCACCTACAAGATAAACCTCCTTATCTTTCATCCATTGTAAAAAAAACCAATTAAAATGCGAACGCATTTTTTGCCGTGGCGGCGTAAGAGTATTATCTATGTCAAAAAGATAACAGGTCATTTTAGGTATTGTGAAATAGCACTTATTTTTATCTGCTCGAAAACTTCTCCGCTTAACTTACTTACAATCTCATCTCTTGTAAACCCCTCATCAATAGCCCAGTTCCATCGACGAACATTGATCTTGAAGGCGGCTAAATAATACTCGTCCTCATCTGTCATCATTTCACCTATAATGACCGACTTATTGGTGGAAAAATTAGAAAGAGTCCATGAAGAGTCATCCTTTGTCTGTTCGACCACTATCGTCGTGCCTTGTTCTTCGCACGCTGTTTTTATTTTTTGAATTTTCTTCTTCAATAACGGACTCACACACTATATTACACGAGACTAGAACAAGCTACGCCAGAATTCTATACTTAATTATTTCTTTGGTGATTTTATCTTTATAAAGAAAGAGAATCTGATCGCGGCCTTCCCGCTCGTTGTAATACTTTAAATATTCCAGATCAAAAGGGTTGTGATTGCATTGATGTAGACCATCGGTATTCCACTTGCGTCCCATGTCGGCTATCTCTGATTTCCAAGGGTTATTAGATTTGTTTTTCAATTGCTCTCAAGTTATTTTACACTTTCTTTTTCTCTCGTTCCGCAATTTTTTGAGCATTTTTTCTAGCGTAGAACAACCTAGACATAACAGTTCCTTCAGAAATCTTTAATTTTTTCGCAATATCAGCATAGGCTAGCTCTTCAAACTCCCTCATTCGCAAGACCGCTCTATGATCTTCTGAAAGTTTTGATAAAATATTTGAAGATAACTGCTCCGCTATATTAAAAGAATCTTTCTTTTTTAAAGCGTCAGCAGGAGTGTCTGGAACCGTTGAAGAGTTAAGAGCTTTACTATCTTCTATTCCATATCCAAAAAGCTTTCTTGAACTTCCGTCGTACGATTCAACATACGAACCAACCCCTTCAGCTAAAACGTGCGGCTGCTGAGAGCCATGTTGAAAGCTGTAAAACTTTCTTCTACTGGTTGCCCGCTTATGGTCAAAAAATAAATTACGCGCAATTCTATAAAACCAAGTGGCAAATGAAGAATCCATATTGAATTTAACTATATTTTTCCACGCTTTAATTGTCGCTTGTTGGAAAATTTCATCAGCCAACTCTTCATCGCCATTGCAAGCAGAGATAGAAAATCTATCCATCTTCTCTTTATTTAAGGCGACAAGCTGATCAAATGCGTCAGTGTTGCCTTTTTGCGACTTTTTGATGAGTGCCTGTTCGAGAGTTTTATCGGCAGGTTTTTTCACTTTTCAATTATTTCGAACTTATCTTTTTTTTCTTTGTTCAATTTCTGAACATATTTCTCGGCTTGTATTTTACCTTCTGGAGAAAATGGAAAAGCGCCGTGAAGATATTTGCTTCCCTTTGAAACAACTGCGTAAAATTTTTTTCGACTTTTCATTTATCATGAGGTATCGACGCAGAAAAAGAACCTTTTTTATAGCCTTTTAATTTTTTAAACTCTTTTTCGAGTTTATCTAAATTCTTTTCTTCTGCTCTAGCTTTAACAAAAACATTTGAAATATCCAGTATCACCTCATTCAGCCTCTCTTCATCAGGAAAGCTTTGAGCTTCAATCCGATCCATCTCTTCGATAGCCTCGTTTAATTTATCCTCAAAGAAAGATAAAGTCAAATTACAAGTCTTTATCTGATCTAATATCTCTTCTTTTGTTCTCATTTAGCTTTTAACCACTTCTAAAAATACGTCATCTCTTTGCAAAAAACCTTCGCTATAAAGATAGCATACAATCTTTTCCGCTTCAAGCGGCGTAACATCGCCGTATTCGTCGAGAATAATTACCTTGTAAGCAACACTGGGAAACGAATCCCACCCGCTTACTATGCCAATTTTTAAACCATTAATGGTAATCCATTCCTTCACAAATACTATTACACCATCCCATCCACATTTATTTTAATCTTTCTTTTGGATTAGCGCGAAAATCAATGATGCGAATCATAAATGGAAACATTTTTTTTGCTTCTTCCTTATCGGAATCTTTTTCGCCGCTTTCCTTTTTAGGCTCATGTTCAATCGGCAAATCTTTTAGCTCATCCTCAGTCGGCATCGCAATATTTCTATCCAAAGCCCACATGATTTTATGTTTTTCTGCATAATTAACCATCCTACGCACAGGCACGATAAGATTAAAGCCTTCTCCCGCGCCTCTTACCAGCATTCCTATATACTTGGCATCCTTCTTTAAATATACTCCGCCGCCGCTACTTCCGGGGAAGGCTGTCACGGTTGTCTGATCGAACACGTATTTATTTAATGATTTAATTAATCTACCGTGTTGAGAATAAATTCCATCCGTCATGCTGTTAGCACCCATTTGCCCCAATAACGAACCAACATGCAAAAGATCAGTTCCCAACGCTGGAATTTCTTTATCGAGGTGAAATGTTACTGTATCTTTTACGAAGTTTAATTTACGAATACGCAACAATGCAAGGTCATGGCCGTCGTCTGCATCGCTATACTTTAACACCTCTGCGTCCATTTGTAAACGGCCAACTGTTCTACCGTTTTGGCGAATCTCTTTTACAACCAATGGGTCTTTAAATTCAACAACTGTTTTCTTCGTACCGTTAACCAAAACTTCCCTAGTTGATCTAAGGTTGTCTATAACGTGAGCGGCAGTCCATACCAAATTTACCAAATTCCCATCTTTATCTTTTCGGGTAAAGATTACTCCCGAGCCTTCTCCAGCAGAAAATTGCCCCTCTGCTCTAATTGTAACAGACACATTTTGAAGATGCTCCGCTGTAGTTTTTTTCTTTTCCTCGGCTAATGAAAATCCTGCCAAGAAAACCAACGAGAAAGCCAAAATTGTATTTTTCATATAAACAATCCTTAAAATATATTAAAGGATGATTTAAAAAAAGACAAATATAAAATTATTTTTTTATAAAGAAATCCTTTTAGAGTCTTGGTCTTTATGAAAGGTACTAACTTCAATGATGTCTACGGCCCCACCAAGAGGAGCTAATTTATGAGGTTGAAGCCTGTCTATTTCTAAAGTTTCGCCCTCTTTTAGAACAACGGAGCTTTCTTCAGCAGTCTCAGTATCTATGTAATCAACCCGCAACCCGCCGTTTAAAATGTAAAAAGTTTCATGTTTTTCTCCATGAAAATGCATTGAAGAATTGTGGCCGTGTTCAATGTGAAGAATTTTGCCACAATAATTATTATCAAAATTATTAGCTATCCAAATTTCGTAACCCCACGGCTTTGCTACTTTTTTTGGTGTTTTCGGTTTCATAAAATTTGTTTTTAATTATTTTTTGTATAGCTTTAATCATTTTACTCTCATCAGCCCCGTCCGCCTCCACAACGATCTTAGAACCGTGACCTGCACCTAAAGTCATTAACCCTAATATGCTTTTGCCATCCACGCTGACTCCAGCTTTTGTAACACGTAAATCCGATTCAAATTGATTTGCCGTCTTAACAAAAACCGCACATGGGCGAGCGTGAAGCCCTTCTTCGTTTAAAATTGTAAACTCCTTACTCTTCATAACTCTAATTAAATTGGAGCGTGTGGCGGGTCTCGAACCCGCAACCTTCTGCATGGCAAGCAGATGCTCTACCAATTGAGCCACACACGCATTTGTATGGTAGGCGGTGCAGGACTCGAACCTACGGCATTCTCGGTGTAAACGAGACGCTCTACCAACTGAGCTAACCGCCCACAAAGAAGATATTACACCAAACATTAAAATGAAGCAAACCTTTTGTTAAAATATAGGTGTAATAAAATTCGTGGATACCGAAGAAGTTGTAGTGTCAGGTCTTCTAGTGGAAATTCGACGCGACAAAACGGGGAAATGGCAGGAAGACCAGTTGTTTATTTTCGCTTCTGAAGAAGGGCTAGAAGATGCTGAAGTAACTAATATAATTAATTATTTATACGAAGAAGCCTTTATAATGGACAGAAGAATAAACTATGAAATTATTTACGACAAGTGAATTTCTTAAAAAAAGGTTAATATTAACTCTTGGTGGGATAATTTTATTTTTTATTTATATTGTTTACAAACCGTTCAACATTGATGGAGACAGCATGTCTCCAAGTTACGAAAACAAAGAAACTATTTGGGCTAATAAAATATCCTACGATTTTATTTCGCCAAAAATGTTCGACGTTATTGTATTTTATGATTTTATAGATGACGAGTTTTTAATAAAAAGGGTAATAGGAATTCCTGATGATAAAATAGAAATCATCAACGGTGACATATTCATAAATGATATACTTCTCACAGATGAATTTTCTTATAGTAAAGTCCTAAACTATGAAACGCTTGAGCTAGCAAACGAATCCGTCTTTATTATTCCCGAAGATTACTTCTGGGTAATAGGAGACAACAGAGATAGCAGTTGGTACGGCCTCATCCATAAAGATGAGATTATAGGTAAAGTTATTGATTAAATTTCAGAGTCTTTTTTGGCTTCAATTATCTGGTCAGAAAAATCAATTTCAATCTCGCCAGTTGCCTCTTCCCATTTTGAATAGCAAACGGCTGCTCTTTGTTTCTTGTCTGGAAATTCTTTGTTCATGGTTTGATCTCCCATGCAACTGGAAATATAATCATTTTTATTTTGGCCGTTCTTAGGGTTTGGTAATGGCATTATTAATTCTCCTTACATTTACAGTTTGATGAATCGCAGCATTTTTCATGACAGCTACATCTGCACTTATCTAAATTACATAATCCAACCTTACAAAGCCAGTGTCTAATTTTTCTCCCCCAGACTCCATGATTTGGGTCTTTTTTAAGAAACTTACCTATTCCAGAATTCCATATACTCATGAATAAAATTACACAAAAAAATCCGCCGCGAGACAGAGGCGCGGCGGATTTAGCGGGAGTCAAACTCCTGACCGATTATTGCTGACTGTCAGTAGCATTAGCGTCAGAAGTATTGGTGGCCGGTTCACCCGCTTGCGGGGCTTGTTGGGTAGCCTCGGCGTTGGGAGCAGTTAATTTTACAATGCAGTAGCCGGTTAAAAGCATATTCGCGGCCAACAGAACAAGCGCAACCCGCGCATAGCCTGTTTTTACTGCGGTCATTTCGGATTTCAGGTCAGACTGATTATTACTCATTTTAATAAAAAATCTGAGTTTCTATTTGTTGTTAAAGATCACGGAAGCAAGAAACTCAGAAACAGTCTTCCGTATCCGCACCCAAGGTATACCTCGATTGAGAGCCTTGAGTCAACCGATAAAACAACGGGTTCCATCGGTAATGCTGACTACCATCAGCCTAAAAAAGACGACATCGTAAAACAAATATTCACCGCCTTTTAAAAAAGCCAGCCAAGATATTTAAGTTACGAGTAACCTGAGCCTTACTGTTTTTATTCTGATTCTTTAGATACTGGTGAACTTGCCCCCTGTAAAGCTCTTTTTCGTACTCGGTTTTAGCCTTCCGCAACCGAGGAGCCAATAGATTAACAATGTCTGAATCTAATTTCGGAGTTGGAAAAGCAGGGTTAGCAACCCCTAATAAATCATTAGGGTCTTCTAACTCCCCGACTACGATGAAGGCATCATAAACCACGGGCGGCTTTTTAGTTTTAGGAAAAAGACGAATATCAACCGTGACATTTACAAATCTCTTTTTATTACCCTTCGAGTCAAAAACATATTTCGTTGGTTGAGTAATTGGGCGTGAAAATATAACCCTCTTTAAAACAAACTTTTCACCAAAAGATGCAGCAGAAGTGGTATCGCCTAAAAAATCATACGAGCGCGGTGGATTGCTAGGAAGCAAAGGGACGCCATAAGTTTTATAAACCCAAGCAGCGGGGCGAGATTTCCGATCTAAATAAACTTTAGGTAAAGGCCACTCGTACTCTTTGTACGATTCATAATCAGTTTCAAACCCTTTGTCGTACGGCCTTGAATCCTCAGAATAAACTACGGATGAAGTTAATGTCGATATTATTAAAAACAGTCTTGTGGTTTTCATGTGCTTATTGTTTTACCTAACATAGCACAGATATCAAAGAATGTCAAGTTATTTCTAATAAAATCTGAGTATTAAGCTTAAACTTAACTTCATCTTCTTCCAAATAATCCAACAAAAAAGACTGAAGTGGGCGAGACGCCCCGATAACATTAACAACTAAATCCCGATAAGCAGCATCCCTGTGCTGCATTCTAACTCTTTCTTTGCACTTGCAGCCCTTATGCACGTTTTCGTGCATTGAAATAAAATCGTCGCTCCAAGCGATCATTTCCCTTAACTCGGAGTCGCTCTTAAGAAAATTAACAAACTCTGCTGGCCCATCAAATAACTTCATCTGATTTTTTCATCAATATTTTAAAAATAAAATATAAAGCAATAGAACAATATGCCCCTACCACAAAATATAATAAGCTTTTATGAGCCAAAGATAAAAAAATATTTAACCAAATGCCGATACATATCGGGCATGTAATAAGATTAATGAAAAAATTATCATATTTAACCGCAAGAAAATCAGGATAGCTAACCCCAATTCGCTGCTTCATCTCTTTGTAATCATTTAATTTAAAAAACCTTTCTCCAACTACTAATGCAGAGAGATACTCAACAAAGGCATCTGTTTCAAACCAAATAATCAACACCATCGTTGCTAAAAAAGAATATAAAATAAGATCACTCATGTTAGTTTAACGCAATTAATATTATAAAAATCAAAAATTTCTAAAGCTTTTTGATCCTTGTCGTAAACCTCTTTATACACAACGGTAGGGATTCTATATGCGGCAATCGTTGTCGCACACGCCGAACAAGGCAATAGCGTGACAGCTAGTAGTTTACAATCGCCAGCCTTAAACAAAGACAAACAATTAGCCTCTGCATGAATCATGAATGGACGGCGAGCATCTCTGTCCTCCCAAAACTCAGGGTCAACACAAACACCCGCCGCCACACCATTATATCCCACGCCCAAAACCCTGTTATTGTAGTCAAGCGCACATGCGCCAACTTTTTTGTAAGGGTCTTCACTGCGCTCACTCGCTGTGCAAGCAAGTTTAAGGGCGTAGTCCTCCCAAGAAATTCTACTGTTCATTCCTTAACGTACGAAGTTGCAGTATCTTGAATAGGCTCGCTACTCTTTCTGTATAAAATTTTTGGTCTTCCGGTTTTAGGTTTAATCTTACCTATACATTCAAGCATTCCAGAAGATACCGCTTTATTGATTTTAGCGTGGATAGAGACTCTTGACAGCTTCCCTTCTAAAGCTTCATAAATTTCCTCCGCTGTAAACTGATTTTCTGGCCATTTTACTACAACAGGTGGCCGACCTTTAGTTTTTTTAGCATTCATAACTTACCAGTATATACGAAAAACAAGGATAAAGCAAGTTTTTTTTGAGTTAATTGATTTTTCTTTATAAAATGTTTATATGACAATTTTAGACGCCAACATGAAGTTGTACGAATGGTTTACGGATCATGACTCCGTGGTGATAGACAGGGATTTTCAACAAATTATACTCATCAGTGATAACTCCGAAGAGGATAAGGCGTGCTTCATTGCGGCTTTAAAAGATTTAGAATCGGCGGGTATGATCGCCAGACAAACCATTAGTGAAACAGAATATTGGATACTTAAAAGACCTTACACTTCATACGATCAAGACATTAAAGTTAGCGCCCATATCGCAAAAGCAATTGCTGAAGAAATCAACACGTTTTGTGACACAATCGACGACCCTACGGACAAATGTGACGCGGGCAATCTCGGAGAAAAAGATGTAATGAATCTCCTTCTAATGTATCAACATTCTAAGAACGCATTACAAAATCAGTTGACAGCTAATGATGAGGATGATACTCTTCTCTAGACAAAAAGGTTCTATCCCTTTTCCTCCTGAGTTGACAGCAGAAGAGGTTGCCTGAGATACCCGAAGAAAAGTAGGTTGCCGTTTGGCTTAACGGCTAATCAAAAGGCAAAAGCTGATTATATCTGCATATAATCAAAGGACACTCAGTTAATTACTGAGGCATGACCCCAGCGTTAGTGAAAGCTAGGTGGGTTGACGTAAGCGGAGTTTTTTGTGGTACAGTCCCTCCCGCCTATATGGTAGTCAATCTCGGAATATATCCGGTTGCAGAGTGTGGAATCCTTTATCCTTCAACAAAAAGGCTTCAAAAAAAAGGAGACAACACCTAAAAGCAACACCCCCCCTTACGGGGGTGTTGTGTTTTGCTTAAAAAAAAGTTATGCCAACACTATTATTATTATATTATTAGTATGAACAAGAAGATTATCGGGTTAACAGGGGTTGCTGGATGCGGAAAAGACACTTTCTTTGAGTTGGTTTCTAAAGAAGCTAATTGTCAAAGGTATTCTTTAGCGGACGGCCTCAAAGACGAAGTTAACGCTTGGACTAAAGAGGCGTACAGTATTGATGCTTTGCACTGCTCCCGCTTAGAAAAGGAAATTATTCGACCTTTTCTTGTATCTCATGCGGGCATAAGGCGTGTGCAAACAGAAGGTAGATATTGGATTGATAAATTATCTGAAAGAATAGACACTTCAGATTCACCGATTCCTATCATTCAAATCATTACTGATATTCGTTATTCAGAGTATGAAAAAGATGAGGTTTATTGGTTGAAAGAAGAATTGGGTGGACAGTTGATTCATTTATCTATGTATTCTCGTGATGATGATAAAAATGTAACATGGCGCGAACCTGCAAACGAAGATGAAGCTAGAAATGATCCAATTTTACATAATTCTGCTGATTACCATATAGAATGGCCAGAACTAAACCCTTTCGAACCAGAAAAATTAAAACCTTACATTGATGACTTCTTTAGATATCTTCAACAATAAAATAAAATAAAATTATTATACCGCCCGTTTAAAGAGTGTGGGTGGTGATGTCGAATCTATCTTAATCAACAAGATCAAACAGTCAAATTGTAGCGATAGCCTAAATAAAATTATAAGAATGCATTCACCGCTTTTTTATGATGTTTACAAAAGGTATTATTCCGCTCTTTGTAGCTGTGGAATTTCTCAATCTGATATGGAAGGAGAAAAAGATTATATCATATTCAAAGCAATAGAAAAATACGACGACTCCAGAAAAACTAAATTCTCAACTTGGTTAGGAAACTATACTAGATATTATTGTTTAAATTTATTAAATAATAAAAAAGCCCATATCTGCATGGAGGACACTACTCTAGATTTTTGTACTTACGTAAGTGAAGCGGCGGAAAATGAAGTTGACAACAAAGAGACTCAAGAATTTGTTATGCACTTACTTGGTAAAATGAAAGACAAAAGAGTAAAAAAAATTTTCCACTTAAGGTATTTTTGTGATAAGATTAAGAAGAATACTTGGAGTAATATAGGTAAAAACTTAAACATTAGCACACAAACCGCGATCAATCTTCACGAAAAGGGCAAAAGGATTTTAGCCAACAAATTACACAGTGATGAGTATGAAGATTTTATTTAAAAAAAATGTTGACGCAGGTTGATGTATGAGTTAGGATAATTTCGTTATGGAAAACACAAGTAATACCACTAGCAATAACCAAAATCAACAAACCGAACTCGGAGCGCTTTGGAAAAGAAAGGCGAAGAGTGATGGTCAAGTTTATTTGGCAGGTCACCTCAAAGTAGGTGAAGGCGACGAGGCTCAACAAGTTAAAGTTGTAGTCTTTTCTAACAAGGGGAAGGTTAAGGATAACCAACCCGATTATCGCGTTTACGAGTCAAAACCGTATAACCCTAATGCGGCATCGACTCAAGGGGAAGGTGCTTCCGCCGACTTGGTGGCAGCGGAAGGCGCGACTCAGGAGTCGGAAGACTTACTATAAATGGAGTTAGCGTTCCATCTTCCTATTAACTCGGTCTCCTTCGGTCAAGTCTCCGTAGCTCTTTTGCGTGAGGCTTACCGAAGGGGATACGAGCCTTTTCTTTTTCACATACAAGAAAACTTTGATTTATCTGCTCAAAAAGATGACCCACAATTCCTAGAGTGGCTTAAGTCTTGTTCGAGTAAAACTTTAGAAAAATACGATAGAGATATTCCAGTTATAAAGCTATGGCATATGAACTCATCCCTTGAGTCTTATGGTAAAAATCAAATTTTAATTACTTTTTATGAGCTTGATAGCCCTACGTCGGTTGAATGCAACATTGTCAACAACCAAGCTATCACCGCTCTTACTTCGAATTTTTCTATAAAAGTTTTTAATGAAGCTGGTTCAAAAGCCAGATATCTACCGTTAGGTTTCGATGACTCTAATTTCAAACCAACGAATAAAAAATACTTTTCTGATGGTCGCATCACTTTCAATGTTGTTGGTAAATTTGAAAAAAGAAAAAATCA
>CEUI01025784.1_pt1 | contig 28081 bp, 23 predicted proteins | sample 531411 | NCBI WGS metagenome assembly CEUI01 (sample SAMEA2622841, study PRJEB7988) | marine metagenome | isolation source: saline water (ENVO:00002010), including
TCGGTGTTGCCTGATATATCTAAGCTAGCTGCTGTAATATCTGATGCAACAAGAGGGGCAGCGGTAATGGTTAGGTTGCCTGTTGATGCTCCAGTTGCAGTAGTTGTTCCGACAATAAAGCCGTTTTCACTTTCGTCCCAAGCAATAATCGCATTGTCGCCTGTAGAGCCACGCTCCATAACGATACCTAGGTCATCAGAGTTACTGCTATCACCCGTATTCAACTCGATCAAGCTGTCTTTGACTACCGTGTTTGTTGTGTCAACAGTTGTCGTAGTTCCACTAACAGTAAGGTTTCCAGCAATAGTTACGTCGTCCGTAACTGTAAGCGAGTCTACAAACGCATCCTTCCACCTAACCCCTGTCGTACCTAGATCAACATCGCTGTCTGATTGAGGTCCAAATATATTATCTGCAAGATAAACCTGTTCTACATTGTTAGCGTAGAAATGGATTTCATTAGCAGTTTCAAAATCAATCTTAGTCTCGTCATCTTCTCCGATTTTGTAGTCTGCTGCTAACAAAGAGTTTGTATAAGCTAGGTCTGTCCCGTCTGTCGCAAGAGCATAACCTGCTGTACCTACTGCTAACGCAGCAGGGTCTCCGCTAGCATCTCCATAAATAATCTTGCCTCTTGCAAGACCTGCCATCTTTGCTAGAGTTACTTGGTTATCAGCTATGTGCGCTGTATCAATAGCCCCCGCTGCAATCTCATCACTATCAACAGCGTCGTCTGCGAGATGCTCATTATCAATAGAACCAGCAACATAATGTTCGCTGTCAATAGAATCGTCCGCTATCTTAGCTCCAGTCACAACGTCCGCAGCAAGATACGCAGAGGCTATAGCAGAGCCCTGCCATGTGCCCGCAGTGACAGTGCCCGCAGAAGAAATTACAAAGTTGCTCCCGCTTATAGAAAGACCGCCAGACGATATAGCAAGGCTATCTCCAGCAGTAATAGTTCGGGCAGTGATGTCTGCCGATGAAGTAATGCTTTCAGCATTGGAGAGAGTAATTGCTCCCACAGAAGACTGAGGTGTATTCATAACCAATGGCGAACCAGTCAGCATTGGGAACGTTACAGTATGTGACGCTCCTTGCAACCCAGTAGCAGTTAGGGTTGTAAAGAAACCACCGCTTGAATTTGATTGCAAGGTGTCAGGCGACAAGCTAACACGCTTAGTAATTACTGCTTCTTGAGCAGACACATCGTCATATTTGATACGACGAACAGCTCCAGTAGTTGCATTCGTAAGTTGAACATCAACCTCTGCCATTTCAGAAAGAGTAGAACCCGGACTTAGTTTCCAGTACCCTGCTGTGTCTGTAGTTCCTTCGCTTAAAGCAGTAGTTGTATTTTTTTTAAGGAGGTTGACACTGGCTCCTGCAATTGCAGCTCCAGCATTGTCATATAAAAATCCCGATAAACTGTATGTACTAGGCATATGGCTTTACTCTGAATCCGATCTCGCTTCTGCGAGAGTTACAATCCAATTAGAAGTATCTCTGAAGCCCGGTGTCTCAGCAGCCCTTGCATTAGCTAAGAACACCCACGAAATATCATTCCCATCATTATTATCAGAAGGGGCATAAGGAACTAGCACCCTACTGTTTGCTGTATCTATAAGATACTCTCTTTGTTGTGAAGGAGTATACCCGTCTGCATCCCTAGATAGATCAAGCGTAACATCCCAACCCCACAAAGTTTCAAGCGTTGGCTTATATACCAAAGCTAGTTTTTTCATATCAGGAGTTTGGGTTATGTTACTTCCCCTAGCAAACTCAAGCTTTGCTCGAATTGCCCGAAACGGAACCCCTTCTGGACTTGCTTTGTTCGGCATTTCATACTGGAAATTACCGCTTTTATTATTTACTCCAAGCACAGTATATGCAGTGTCATTATTATCGTAGTCAATGGCATATGACAAAGTAATAGTTTCTGATGTAGACGGAGACGTGGAATCAAGATGCCATTCAAGAGCTGTTTTATTCTGGTGAATAAGATTTGCATCGAACCAAGGAGAAATCCATGTGCCTGTACTATTGCGGCGCGTAGTTTCTACTTGATTAGGATTCTCAATTCCTACAGGAAGAAGTCCATATTGAACATCTCCATTTATTGCCCACCACAAACGATAAGAACTGTAAGCATTAGTAACCAGCATATTATTACAAACTGTTTTACCTGCTATAGATGCAGCAAACTTTATTTCCCAACCACGAGTGTTCCACCCAAGCACTGTTGGATACCCAAGACCTGCATTGATAGTCATAATATTATGGATGCCACCAGTCGCTTCCATTAGTAATGACTCATCATCATCCGTCGCTGTATCTGCCCCATCAATAATAGCTACAAGCTCTTGATGAGTTCCGTGCATAGCGCGAATAATACCTTGGTTATTAGATGGTAGTCCGTCATTAAGATCAGGTCCCATAATGCTGACCCGTGCGCCTATCATAGAAGGCGTATATTGATAGACAGACATTCCTGCATTTACATAAATGGCATTACGAAATACTGTAGTTCCTGTGCCATTACTTTCATGGAAAGGAAGTGTTAGGTCTGTGGCTATCCAGCGTTCTGAAACATTGTTATATGCGTATAGCCCTACTTGTGTTGCTGCATAGAGGATGTCATCTGTTGGATTTGGTCCCGGTCCAACAAGAAGTTTTGTGACTTCACCAAACGAAAGTTGAAGTTTAGCTACTTCAGTCCATGAAGTAGTACCAGAGCCCGCAAGAGTATTAGCGAAATATGTGGTTCCATCTGCGCTAATACCCCAAAGTTTTTCTCGGAATCCATAAGCAAGATACTTGATTCCAGTAGTTGTTGTTTCGTCTGTCCATGATGTGCCATTGGTACTGAACTCAACAGCTCCGCTAGTAACAGCGGCAATCATAGTATCAGTTCCGTTAAGAGGGGCAGTGATTACATCGGTGACATCGGAATCAAAAGTGTGTAAGACGCTTCCCCAACCATTGGTTCCATTATTATATTTATAAAGCTTGTTCTCGCTAGTAACTTGATATATCTCATTACTTAATTCTGCAAGATAGCTAACGCTGCCTGAAGCAGAAAGAGCTGCATTTGCGTCTGTATCAATTGCTTGGCGTTGTAATACAAGATGATTGTTATGACGTAATGAAAGAGTTGAATACCAATTGCTTTGAGTTGCTCCGCTTATATTCTCTACCCCAATCCCATCTCTATGATCGGAGAATACCAATAAAGAAGTAATTGGGTTTGAAGTAATTCCATAATCCCCTTCAACTCTTTTCTCAGGGAATTGAGATACAAGCGTGCGAACAGGATCGCCTACAGTATGAAATCGGCGGTCGCCAATTTGTATCATATTGTCTGTTCTGTTTGCAGATAAAACCATTTATGTCTCCAGCAACATGAACCAGTCTACAAAGTCAGCGGTATTGCCACCGCTAACAGTAAAGTTATGCGCCTTAAGAGAAGCAGGAATTGTATTCTCTGATATAGAAGCAGCAGAAATACTAAGTTCTTTTCCTGCTGTCAGCTCAAATCCATTAGTTGAACTTACATTAGAGTCATTGCCAAAATACATTGCTGCATTATTACCAGCACGAGCTCTAACTGTTATAGAAAACATACGAGCATTAGTATCGGTTGAATACAAAATCGTAGCTACTGATGAAGCTGTTGAATTACTTGTACCGTAAGCAGTTCGCATTTATCCATCCAGCCACTTTACGTTATTAGGTGCGTGAATACGATAACGTTCAGCCTGAGCTAGCGATTCAAATCGAATAGACTGCTCAAACGAAGCGTCAATATTTTCTCCTGATCTACTAGCAGTAGCTCGAAGATGTTCTGCGATAGCAGAGTTCTTAATAAACTCAGCAGGAACATCTGATGCCGCGCTATCACTAGATAAAAGAGAAGGATTTTTTGTACCAGTAACTCGTAATTTAGATGCAGGGATACTCATGTTTTCAGAGAAGACAATGCTTCGATCACTTTGATTTAAGCTCCAGAGTCTGTCATGAACAGGCTCATACTTTCCACTCTGAGCTCTAATAGCCCTTAAGTTATCTATGTTGACTGTCCTTGATGACCCTCCGCTAGAACCCGTTGATATACGAACTGCCGTAATATCTGTATCTATTTCTGGGTTATTCAAAGAAAGCTGAACATGCGTATAGCTATCTGCATTCAAAGCAGGAACTACTAATGATTCTCTAACAGAACTACCGTTCATTAGCTTTACTACTAACTGAGCAGTATCAGTTGCAACGTTAGAATTTACCCAGAGTTCAAGAGTGTCATAGCCAGATATATCAGTAGAGTCAAAACTAGACCCAGCAATATCAGTAGAAGCACTTTCCGAAGCCGAGATCGAAATCTTTGCTGCCGCCGTTCCTTCTCTGTAATGAGCAGTGTCGGAGGAAATGGACGTGTTGGATGATAGGGTTGACGGCGCGTCGTTGTACGAGACAAGTTGCTTGCCCTTCACACCAGTTCTATAACTGACGTTAATCACACCCGAAAAGCTTGATGCAAGAGGATACTCTTTGACTGCACTTGTATAGTGCATAGAGTCTGAATCGAACTTTACGGCTGAGGCTAAATTCACTTCCATAATGGCATTGTTGATGTATTCATGTACCGATACAGGAGATACATCTTCATCCCAAACTTCAAACTCCCAGTCTGTATCAGGGGTATTTGAAAAAGGAACAGAGACTTCAAAGACACGGGCGTTTGGATCAGAAGATAAAATCCTGCGTGTCTCTGTAGTCCCTCCACTATCTGTAGCTATAACCCATTTACCTCGATAGTCATTGACCGCACCAAAGGCAACTGCATTGTCATAGATAAAAGATTTAGCAGATGAAGTTTCAGCAGGAGCACGAGTAATTGTTCCTGCGTCAAGGTCGATAGCTTTCAGGCTTACTCCAATAGACTGCCTAATTTGTTTTCTAGTACGACTTTGATTTGGTCCTGCCATTATGCTTTTACCTCCCTCACTTTGAGTGATATAGGAAAGTAATGAATAAGGCTACTTGTATCTGTGACCTTAATATCACCGTTATAAGTTCCTGCTTGCCAGTCATTAGACTGTGTATCAGTGATAGACCACTTTACTAATCCAGAAGCAGCAGTAAAAGAGTCTGACCCTTCAGCATTTAGAAGGGCAGTGCCACCATTAAGAACTGAATCAGAAACAGTTAAGGCTATTGTAACGCCTGAAGAAAAAGTTGTTGCATCGACTACGCCATTACGAAGTAGCACGGCTTGCAACTCAAAGTCGCTGCCCTCTGCTACACCTAAAGGCTGAGCCCAAGCCTTTCTATGGTCGTAATCAGTTCGGACTCTATATGTCTGCACGATTTACACCGCTTGTTGCTCCGGTGGATCAAAGTCTGTCGCTAGCACCGGGTTCGGATAATACATTTCTGGCAGAGCCCCTGCCCGATAGTCTACCCCACCCATGACCGATAAGTAATGCTGTTCTGACTGTACTCTACCAGAAGCAGTATTGATTTCATTCTGTGCTCTCTCTTGAAGTTTGTTAAAAGCAGCACGTCTTTTGTCAAAGCGGGCACCAGCCGTCTGTTGAATTTTTTTAGCCAGTGCTCCTATTTTTTCCCTAGCAGCCTTTGACATTTTGATGTCATTGAATTCATTAACTGAAACTTTTAATAAGTCTCCAAGAAACTCGTCCCAATGTCTAATCTCTAGTAATTGAGATGCAGCAGTATTGTAATTGAACATTGCTTCTGTGTATTTCTGACGAGCCTTATCTAGTCTTTCTGCTACATGATTAGCTAAATCCTCTGAAGGGTCAGTACTTTTCAATCCATATGATGTATTAGCTTTAACTAATGCAGAGGCGGGAGGTATTATAACGTCAATTCCACGAGCTTCAGCTTGCCCAATCCAATACTCCATACAAGGACGCTGGTGAATATATTCGTCAAGGGCTGTCAAATTTATCCCATATAAATAAATACGCCCATACCCTTCATCAATAGCCATAGCCATCAAGTATGAAAAGGAATTAGTAAAGTATTCTCGTCCGTACTTTTTTCTAAATTTTTCAAAAGGAAATAATTCTGATTGAGGAAGATCAGGTTCGTCGTAAGACATAATGATCTTTCCTTCAAACCTTTGTAAGAATTCAAAGTGGGCACGAGGTCTTCCCCAATATCCTGTAGCTGGCTGACCTTGAGAACTCCAGTCTCTGGGGTGAATCTGCAACCACCTTTGAGCCTTTCGCTTATCTCCAAGAAACATATGAGCCATATTTATTCCCCAAACCTCTACAGAATCAGGGAGTTCAAATACTAAATTGCGTGTTTCTTCTGCGTAACCAAAGATGCAAACTTCTTTTTTAATCATTAGTGGGTACCCGGATAATAAATTCGACCATTAGTGCTTTCACGTCGTTTATGTTGGTGTCTTTTGAAATCTCTAAAAGTAGCTGCAAGATCACGACGTACTTGCAAGTTCTCAGGCTTAGACAGGTCTACTGGAATCAAACGCCCTGATCTAATCTGTTCTTTTTCAAGGATTTTTACAACTACTGCTTCTGCTGTGCTAGCAGCCATGTCTTCAATGAGTGCTTCAGATTCATCCTCCATTGCAAGTACACCAAAATATTCAACCTCTCCGTGATATGACAATTTGAACTCATGCTTTACTGCACGTCCAAGTTCTGGATAATCAGTAGGTACAACCCAAGACTGAATATATTCAACTTCAGTTGGAGTCCATAGTGATTGGGTTGCGTCATCAGCATTGTCTGGAGTTGGTAACTCTAAGCCGGGTGCCATTCTTCTACCTCTATCTTTGGAAGCCTGACTCCTGATTTGACTTTAGCCTCAGCTAAATCCCAATCATATTCATGATTAATATCAAAGCCCGAATCTCCAGTCATAAGAAATCCATATACACGTTTGCCTGTTATCGACTGTTCTTTTATAGCAACTGATGCCAATGAAATTTCAAGAGCAGCATTCTGTATATAAACATCGGGAAGAACTTGGTATGGAGTACTATGCCATTCTTCTGGAGGCTGTAACAAAAGCGGTGTAATCTCTCCTGTTATTTGCCTACGCCACATTTTGGCAGGATGCTCGCTACATTTTTCAACAGCCCGTAATGAAGTAAATCCTTCTCTATGAACTCTCTCCCATATTTCCCAAGCTGTTCTAATATCTTTTGGCTGTCTAAATGGAGAGGTCGGGCGAACGATGGCATAACTATGAGGCTCAACCCCATTACGGGCAATACTTCTAAAGGTGTGAGTTACCCATTCAATGTCTCGTTCTTCTGGTTCTGATACAGGACGAAGAACTGGCTCAGCTCCATAATGCTCAGCTATTTTTAATATTTCAGGATCATCAGTCGCTACATATACATGGTCAAATACTTTTGATTGCTGTGCCGAAGCAATCGTATATGCAATTAGAGGGTGTCCTTGAAGAGGCTTTAGGTTTTTTCTTGGAACACGCGCGGAGCCTCCACGAGCCGGGATAAAAGCAACGTTACTCAAAGTCTTCCCACCGTACTTCCCTGCCTACTGGCATCAATTCATTGAAGCGTGGTTTATTTTTTAGCTCCTCGTAATACTTAGGGTCTATTCCTCCCGCATACGGACATTGAATCATTATTCCACTGCTTCCCCAATAAAGCTGCTTCCGTCTCTCCATCGTAAAAGCAACCTCTCTTTTATCTGGCTTCTTCTCACCAGTACCTAGTGCTGGAAGTAAGTCGTCAAGTTGCTGACGAAGCTTCTTCATCATAGGAGGGGTTAGAGAAAAGGCGTTGTCTGTTCCTTTCCATCTACGGTTGTTAGTGTAATGGTGCTCAAAGATTCTTCCGCCAAGAGCAAATGCCCCAATAGTTGGGTGAGTATCTGGATCATGCGTAGAAAGACCAGTACATATATTTTTATATCGCTCTCTAAATGTAGTAATTGCTTTTAGATTTAGAACATCATGCGGAGCAGGATAAATACAAGAACACTGTAGAAGTGCATAAGGAGTTGTGGTGTTTTCCATAACTTCTACAACTTCATCAACTTCTTCGATATAGCATCCGCCTGTACTAATAATCATTGGCTTGCCGTGACTGGCAATAGCAGCAATCAAAGGAAGATTTGTTGCATCTCCGCTTGCAATCTTGAACGCAGGAACATTCAAGGAGCTTAAGAGGTCAAGGCTTTTAAAATCAAAGGGCGTAGAAAAGGCAGTCACTCCTGCCTCATCACAATACTGAAATACATAAGACCATTCTTCTGGCGACCATTCCAGTTTTTCTCTGTGAATACCATATGTCTTATCCATCCATTGAGGATTGTCGCTTTCGCGATAATACTCATGAGGAGCATAGGTTTCTTTTGGATGTCGAGTTTGAAACTTGACTGCACTTACACCAGAAGCTGCTGCCGTATCAACCATGGCTTCTAAGCGATCCATATTACGAGCATGGTTATGACCAATATCAGCAATAATGTAAGCTGGGTCGTCATCACTAATTTGTACTTGGTCTATTTCAAGATTCCTGCTCATAAACTATGACCCTTACTTTTGAATTAACTCTACGCCTAGCAACTTCTTCACCGTAATATCCATGTGGATACATAAAGTTATTCACACGTTCTTCACTTTGTTCACTTTCAATTTCCATAAGTATTGATTGAACCTTTTTTGATTCAAAAATCTTTTGCATCCCTTCAAGCACATGTAGCTCTGCACCCTCAACATCCATAAGAATATGGGTAGGAGGCAAAATCATGGACTCAGAGAGAGCGTCGCCAGACATTAGGGGGAGCTTGATACCCCTGACTAGCTCAGACCTTCCCTCTGTGGACGCTAGCCCGTAACCGGGCAGGTTTAGCCCGTCTTCATGAGTATAGAAATCTGCCCATCTATTATGAGAGCCGAGACCAATAGGCATACAAAAGACATTCTCTTGTAAGCCGTTTAGTTCTACGTGGTCTTGAAGCGCATGGTAATTAACTGGCATAGGCTCAAAGGCATAAACACGAGCCCCCCTTGCCCCAGCCATCAAAGCATAACTGCCAACACAGGCTCCGATATTCCAGAGGACTGTACTGTGGTCAAAGTCTTTTAACCACTCATAAGTCCACGGCTCCTTTGCAACAGCCTTAGACCTCCACTCTGCATAATCAGTAACTTTACGTATATTTAGCAATCTCTCTGGATCGTCGAGCATCTGGAGAGATGGATTTTCAAGCAAAAAAAATCTACGCTTTCTTCTTTCGTTTAGCCTTTTTCTTTTTAGGGGCTGTCTCTTTAGGGGCTAACTGAAGTTCTATTTCCTTTTGAGTTTCAGCATTGACAGGAGTAGAACCTCCGCCTACAAAAGTTACAGTCCCTGCTTCTACTTTCAAGATGTCCCAAACAGTGCCTTTTATATTAACCTTTGTCACTTCTTATGTACCTCTAGTTTTCCTTCGCCATTACAAGGACGAACTTTACCACACTCAGGGCATTGAGTGCTGTGCTGGAGATTGTTTTGGTCCCAATGAAGGAAGCCAGTAGCGGAAAATTTCCCACCACCTTTACACATTCTATTCCATGGGAATTCCAACTGCCTTGCCTTCCTCGTTTTCAAGTACAGCCGCAAAGTTTTCACTGGTCTGTGAATTGAATTCATAGGCAACGCTTTTAGTGCTACCCGGATGTAGTGGGTCAGAGTGCTCGTATGCGTAGGTTTGCCCAGTCAATAAGTTTGAACCTGTTTTAGGTAAAACAATATCAATGCCTTTACCTGTAGCTAAACCACACCAATACTCTAAACAAGGACGTTGATCGAAGTATTCAGTCCCTATCGCTAATTCTATACCGGCGAGGTGTATCCGCTGGACTCTTCCCTTCTTACCTCGTGGATGCTTATCGACATATCTATCATGTTCCAATACTGCAAGGGCAATCATGAATGATGCGGTTGAAGTTAGATAGGCACGCTTGCTTCCATCTACCCATTCAAAACCGTATCGCTCAGCCACTTCATCTATTGGATAGATGGTAGACATTGGTATACGTTCGTCAATTGCCTGTTGATAAATAGGCACATCAAGTTTGCTAAGAAGTTCTACGTGTTGCTTTGGGCGACCGTAGTTATCTAAATCCCATTCATTCTCGATGGCTTTTGTTTCGTTCCAGTTGCGTGGATGTAATTGGAACCAGCGCGAGGCTTTGCGCTTGAGGTAGATATGGGCTTCATTCATTGCCCATATTTCTACCGAAGAATCAAGTTGCAGGTACCAGTCTCGTGTAAGAGCTGAAAACCCTGAGATACAAATTTCTCTCAACTATTTACTTTCTGAAAGGGCGGGGCTTTCACCCCGCCCCTTCTGACTATGCTCGGATTGTCAACCAAATGTAGTTGAACTTCTCGTCACCAGCTCCAATAGTAGGAGCATGACCAATAATCTGAGAAGCACCTTCTCCAGCAGTTGAGGTAGCAACAGTTACGTTACCGGCAGAAGCACCGGGAACAATAACGTTTTTACCTGCTGCTAGTGCAGCGTCTGTTTTTACAGCCGCTGGACCAAACGTCTGGAGCCAGAAGTAAACTGGACTGGAGTGAACTCCATCAACGGCTGCGCCTGAAGCAGCAACAGTTGTACAGGTCACACCAACCACACTACCAGTCTGGGTAGTTGGAGAGACAATGACTGCCTTGTAAGGATTCTGACGAAGCCCTACTTTAGTCGTGCCTGAAGTAAGTGCGTCCCGAAGAGGGTCGCTTTCTTTCAGGTTGAAAACCGTATCGGCTGCCGAAGCACCCGCATCATGGCTGTCGATTTGGTAAATACCACGACCGGGCGACGTGTCGATAGTAAGGTACCCATCTGCATACAGATCAGCACCAGCATCGGTAGTCGGAAGAGTTACTGTAAGAGTAGTCTTCCCAGTAGTCGTAGCACCTACGACATCAAGCCCAGCACCGTGAACAGAAGCACCATGCATAACAGCACTCTGTACCACAACGTTAGCTTCAAGCTGAGTCGCAGCATTCTGCGCCCAATAGAAGACACGACCATCTGGAGTCTGTCCCCTAGTACCAAGAGGGCGAATCTTATCGGTACTTGTTACTTTCTCATCGCCGGGCTTTAGCCCAACAACTGTCGGAAAGCTCATTTCAATTTCCTTTGCTGACACCCTCGCCAATAGGTTCAGGTACCTCAGTATCAACTGAAGTGTCAGCGGATTTAGGTGTATGTTTATTCCGATTATGAGCAGCGACTTGAGCCACTCTTTGTTTATAAGAAAACGGTTTCCCGTTTTTATCTTCAAGTTTGAAGCCGTGTCCACAATCGGAACAAAAAGCACTTGGCGGAGCAAGTTCAGATTCCTCAACGGGCTCTGCCTCGGAAGATGTACTTACATCCGCCTCATGCACAATTGTTGAAGATGGTTCTTCTCGACACCATTCGCATCCTAAGTAGGGCTCACCACGAACTATCTTTGTTTCTTGTCCAACCCTTTCATAACTAATGTTCTCAAAGGTTTTAACAAGACAGTCCTCTCCGGGTTTCCAAGCAAAGATACCAATAGAGGCTTTCTTTGCAAGGTATTGCATTTCAGCATTATTAGGTCCAGTTCTAGGATTTGCAATCTTTGCTTTCAAAAAAACATCGCCTCGAACTTTGTCCGAAAGAGATTCTTTATGAAGATACAAAGGGAGCATCCCCGTATCTAGTCCAACAAACTGAATACCATAACCGGCGGAACGAATGTTGTTTTGTATTTCAATATCAAGATTAACCATCTAGAGCCCTAACTAAGAAGAAGTACCCGGTACTGTTGCATCGTAAAGAAGCGGTGCACCGTGCTTATCGTCTTGTTCAAACACGTCATAGTCTGACGTAAAGTTAACTTCCCATCCTCGTGCGGATGCATCACGCTGTCGCTCAGTATGCCAGCCTACGCTGGTAATACCAATAAGAGCATCACGCTGAGCAATAACCCCTGTTACGTCTCCACTGGAGTCGATGTCAAGGTTTCCGCTTTCAAAAAGGTCAACGCCGTTGAAACTAATTTTGAAGAAATTCTTCAACATAGCTTCTTCACGTCTGTCATTTACTGCTTGTTTAGTGCCAGCACCAATAGCAGTTGCTGAGGCTGTAACATCAAACACGCTATGCGGATGATGTACTGCATAAGTTGGGTCAAACGGTTCGCTGCCTGTTTCATTTGCAGTAGCAGAACCTGATTTTCCTCCGCCTCTTGACCGTGCAATAGCACCAGCAAAACGAGAAAGTCCCATTGAGGAACCTGCGGCACCATATGCAGTACCGCCATTCAGACCACTATAAAGTGCCTGAGTGTCTCGATCTTGTTTTCTGGCTCCTGCGTCACCGAACTGCCGACCAATAATCGACATGACATCAGTGCTGCCATGCTGCCGCATAAGCTTGTCAGTGATAATAATCTTCGCACCTTTTTCTGAGGTGGTCAGATCAACACTGGTCAAACCAATAGATTGCTCGTCAGTCATGTCCTGACCGTCAACAAGTTCAGCAATTGTGAACTGTCCGACTTTAGGAATACGAACTGTTGAAGCACCTTTCGGCAGTGAGACTTTATCAATTAGCTGCCATGAAGGAGCTTTGTGCTCCTGCACATAACGAGCAGCATTAATAATAATCTTCTGGACGTTAGCAAGATTACCAGTAGTAGCCGTCTGTGGCATAACTAGTTATCCCTTATTCTTTACCCACCAAACGCCATACGCCGCATTGCGGCTTTTTCTTCATCAGTCCATTGCCAAGAAGGCTTGGAGTTGGCTGAGTCAGTAAGTGCGTCATCACTGGTGGGACTAGCTGTAGTTGATCTTCCATCACTGGGGGCTTGCCCCGGTGTTTCACGCGGAACCCGTCTCTTTACTTTAGCCGGAGCATTACTGCCCAAACGTCTAGCAACTTTCTCCATTGCCTCTCCCATTTGAATAAAGCCTTCTTCTGAAACAAGGCTCTCACGAGTAACCATTCCAGTGATTACTTCGACATCTTCTTGTTGGAGAGAATGGTCGTTAGCTAACTTATCAACCCACTGAGCCATTGTATTAGACCTGTTTTGTAGACCTGCATAAGTAGCTTGTTGTTGCAACACGCGATTTTGTTCTGCCTGTTCATGGGACTGTCGCACATTGGCGACATTCTCCTCAGACCTAACATAATCACGAGCGGCATCTTCTCCCATTCCTTCAGCAAGCTGCTGCTCTTGTCTACGAAGGGAAGTTTCAACTGCTGTATCCAAATTGAACTTACGGTTCTCTTCTTCAGCTAGTCGAGCCTTCTTCTCCGCTTCAGCAACACGCTTGTCATAAGAAGATTGAAGCCCTTTAGTTTGTTCAGAGACTAGGCGGGAAACCCTGTCTTCTATGCTTTCTTCTATTTGTGGAGTTTCGTTGGCTAATGGTTGTACAACCGGTTCCGGTTCAGGGGTTTCCCCCTCATCAACTCCTCTGTCTTCAGTTTCAACTGCTCCTACGCCACCGTCAATATTCTCTGTATTATCGTCAATATTCTCCCCCCGTTCCCATGCAGCTTCTTTTTCCAACTGCTCAGGAGAAGTACTGTCTTCGATAATCAAAGGGTTCATGCCGTTGTCGTCCGAAACAGATGCACTGTCGTCAGCCGAAATTGTGTTTTGATTCACCATAAAATATGAGTCCTCTCTAAGAGAGTATATATATTACTTAATTATTGCTCTACTATTATTCAGGAGTTCTAGTCGGAGCAGTTAATGGAGCAAACAGATTCCTATTAGTAGTTCCTGTCTCTGAATTCTGCAATGCTTTTGTTGCGCCCGGAGCAGTTTTAGTATTTTCAAACGGCTCAAGAAGATGTCCATACCCTCCATCTCTTGCTTTATTTAGTAATGCCTTTCGAGTTCTTGGTTTGTCAGCAAATAAGTCCCAAGCTATCAGTACGTCTTGAATACTAATATGATGCCAACTCTTCCCTGTTCCTTTAGTTCCTCCCTCGTTTATAGCTTTTTCAACATCACGCATAGTTAATTCTTTTACTTGATTCAGAGCTTCAGGATCAATCTGTTCAAATCTTTCAAGCCTACTTCTTACAACGTCTAAGGCACTCCTATTTAATTCTAATATTTTACTTTTAGGAAATATAGAACGTTCGTTACCAAACTGATCACGTCCTGCCAGAATAGATTGCTGAGCCTGAGTGAAAGTTGGAAGGACTTGATCTACTCCTGCCCACTTACCAAATTCTTCTCGTAATTCAGCTTGCTCTTTATCTCCAACAACACCCAAACGCTTTCGTAGTTCTCTATTATCGTCTGCTCTTACATTCAATCCGCTTACTTGTATTAGAGCTCCTGTTGTACCTATTCTTGTTTCTGCTGGAAGAGTATAGTTGGCAAGTGCAGGAATATTATTACGTAATGCATTTATTCCATTTATTGCACTAATTGGACCTGCTATATCTAGCCCCAACTGTATACCACGCTCAGGCAAAGTTTCCATATCAACACCTGTAAAAGTACTTCCTGCTATTTGATTGATGACAGCACTAGGCAGTACATTCAATCGGGCTGCGGCAGCATTAAGTGGATGTGTTCCCCACCTAAACGCAGTATCCATTTGTCCAACTAAATCTGCATTGATTGGCTGGTTATTACGTCCTGTAAGAAACGGAAGTTCTGGAGAAAGGAATGAAGTTCTATATCCGGGACCGAATGCAGAATAAGGACTAAATCCTTCAACAGGATTATAAGCTTCTGCTGGCAGCCATTCTCCAGTAGCCGCTCTATGCAACATCGTACTAAGTATTGCCATCCATGCGTACATGCCTAAATGCCATTCAGCAAATACACGGAAGTGTTCAGAGTTGACTACTCTATAATCTGTTCCTTTTATAGGAATTCCTGCCTTGCGAGCTCCTCTTGCTCCTGTAGTAAATCTGCCCCACATATCTGGAATAGTTCTATCTTGCGCCGTATATGTAGCTTTTCCTGCCCTTTCCCAGTGTGCAACACGACTAAAAGGAACAGAACGCATTGCGGCTCTAGCTAATGATTCAGTCTCATTAGTTGAAAAGATCGCCGCTGTAAGACCGTTACGGATAGCGGGGTTCGCATGTCTTAATACAGTTTGCCAAGTACCCAAAGATGAAAACATAATATTTACATTTTCAGCAGCCTGAGATGCAACCATCTTGTCAGACCAAGTAGGATTCTGAGCTTTAATAGTTGGGAGAATAAAATGTTCTAACGCCCATTTCTGTGAAGAAAGATATACCCCCTCAAAAAGACCCGACTGCCACCAGTCATTAAGTTTTGCTATTCCTTTAGCAGCAGCACCAACAGATCGTAGTTCCCAACTCTGATTCTCTGAGGTCAACTTGTTTATCGTGCCTTCAAGACTATCTGTGTAGTTATTAAGTTCACGACGAATAAGAGTTAAGTCTCCGCGTGTTTCCCATCCAGCATCAACAACATCTTTCCAAGACAAGTTTCCTAATGCTTTTTTATTAATTGGTTTATCTGTAATTAAAGCTTGTCTTGCGTTTTCTCTATAACCTTTAGTTGCTTGGGCTCTCATAACGTCCATAAAAAGTGAAGGGACGCGAATGAATGGAGGTATACGGCTTCCCCTTTTCCCAGAAAGGTATGCAAGATTATTCAAAGGAGTAAAACTTGCACCTATTGCTCTACCAACAATATCAATATGCTGGAATGCGGACATTAGAAGCTTAGTTATCTTTGCCCTGTTACCCCACTTGTTTAGATTGCCCCATTCTTCCGAACGGTTAAAAGTCGCATCAAGCCAATTAGAAACTTCTTTACGAACAAATATTGCTGGGCGCGATTGAAGTATTTTTACTTTTCCAGTTTTGGGGTCAGTAATGTCCATTTGCTCTCTGCCCCTAAATATTGGATGATTTGGTTCTGCCCATCCCTGTGGAGGAGCGGTAAAGGTGACCTCGGAATCTACAAGCTCACCTGTCTCTCTGCTTGTACCAGTTAATGTTTGAGGTCTGCCAGCAGCTATTGCTTGCTTGTTCTTCATTAACCGATCAACAAGAACCGTCATTTCTCGTAGTTCATTACCAGAAATTGTTCTTTGAGCCATCATTGCTATTGGATTCCAAGTTGAAGGTTCGTATCCAAAATTAATCATTTCGTCAAAGGAATACTTATTTCTTTCTCTTGTAAAAGCAGGTTGACTTGAAAGACCTCTGCCCGCTTTATCCGCTAAGGTGGCAAGCTCTCTCTGCTCAGCCATATAGTCAACCTCACCAAACGTCTTGTTAGGATGAATCTTACTTCTCCATCCACGAGGAAAATATGAAGGATGGGCTATCATTTGCCGACTAAAATTCTCTAAGTCAAACCTCCAAAGGTCTGCATCTCTTTCAACAGCAGCTTGAAGAAATTGGAAATGATTATTTTCTTCTATTATTTTTTGTTCTAGAACTGCCTCAGCTATATACCTTTGCTCATCACTAAGGGCTTTCCATGTATCCTTCTCTGATCTATTTCCATCGTGGTCATGAAGGGCTCTATAAATAGGGAGAGCTGATTCTTTATCCCAAACCCATTCCTTTCGGTCAGGAGCGCGTATACCTGCCATCCTTAATGTATGCATGTTTGCATCAGGCTCGCCTGACTTTTTTAAAGCATCTATCCTTTTTCTATACCAGACAGGATTTTTTGCGAATTCTGTAAGATCGTCAAACCATCCTTGAATAATAATGGCTTCTCGATTACGCGCCCCTTCCCATAATCTGATAACTGTTTGACTTATAGTTTCCCATGTAGGAACTTCAAACCCGTCAAATAGAGCTTGCCAAGGAGTTACATGATCTGGTCCACTAGTATTCTTTCCATTGGAATATCCAATCGGGTCTCCCGGATTACGAGGAGGTATCTTAGTTGGGTCTGCTGCGCGAGCACCCGCTGTGTCTACATGTATATCATCTATTGCATTATCTATTTCTGACGACGGAATCTCTGGATGTTTACGCGCAAATTCTTCTGGTGAATCAGGATTGAGGCGAGCCCTCCTTATATCCATTCTTACTTTGATCGCATCAGGCAGCCATTCAACTACAGGGCGGTCGGCAGGATATATTTCATTCGCATGCTCTCGTCCAAACTCTTTTACCATCTCGAACCATAATTGATCACCCCCTTTATTAAGTGCATCTTCTAATGATTTTTCATCAACACCTCGTTCAAGTATTGCCTTTTTTAATTCATCTATATCTTCTTTAGGTACCTTAGACTTAGGATCAAGTCTATAAAGTTTTCTCTGGGTTTTACCAGCCGGGTCTCCTCTACGAGGGTATCCACGAGGACCTTCAATAGCTAATACCCAATGAAGAATTAAGTTTTCAACAGCCTCGTTAGGTTCTGGAATTGGACGAGATAACCTTCTCTGCTCTATTTCCATTTCGCGTTTATATTGTTCTATTAACTCAAGCGATTCAGCTACACTGTGTTCTCCTGCCTTGCGAGCTTGAAGAATCTTTTTCTCCGCTTCTTCTTTGTCTAGCCTACGAAGAGTTACAGTCCATGCTTTATCAGCAGCTTCTTCAGCATGTAGGTTGCTAATGCCGTCTTCAAGATTAGGATTTCTAATCTTCCTATTTATTACATCCGGGCGTTGACTACTGAAATCAACAACAGTGTCTCCGCCAAAAAACTGCCTTATACTTTTAGTACTTAGCGGTGTAAGACCTAATTCATGAAACTTCTGGATTTCGAAAGCGGTTGCACCAGCGTTTCCAAGTAGAGGGTTATTATTTAGAGGGTTCAGATCAGCAGCGTCTTTAGCCTCAAAAAATCTACTCTTAGCAACTTCCCACCTCTTAGTAGCATTGTCTACAACTTTGTAGTATCTAGAAGGCTCTAAATCTCGAAGGTCTCTATCCGCTATAGCATCATCAAGTTCATTTCTAGCAGCACTAACTTCATCTGACAATCTTTTAAGTATTGGACCTTCTCCACGTAAAGACGGGAGAAGATTCCTGAGAGGGTCTGCATTGACTTCCTGTAAATATCTACCAGCTTCTTCTGGTGTAAGTGGTCTGCCATCAATACCCCAAATTTCATCCCCAACTGCGGTCTTAACAACAACTCCATCGTGTCCCATCTCTTTAATAACGTGTTGAAGCGCAGCCGCTTCTCCTGCATTCTCTGGACCATATGGACTTTTACGCCCAGTAGCTCGAAGCATAAGTTCTGCCATCTGTCCGTCGGTCTCTATTACAAGAGGATTGTTTAATCTAATCTCTAACTGCTCAAGCTCTGGTCCGAAGCCTTTAGCGAATCGAACATTTGTAGTTGCATAAGTCCCGTCAGATAAAGAATTAAATGCTTCTCCTCCTGCCTGCGGTTTGATTATGCTCTCAGCTTTATCCTCTCGCCCATAGCCTCTAAATAATGTAGCTCTAAAAGGCTTCCCTGTCTCAGCAGCTCTAAGTTCCGGGATCATCTCTCTGCCTACAGCAGCAGACATACGCTCTAAGAGCAACCAATCATCATTATTATTTTTAGGATCAAAGTCTTTTATATTCTTTCCGTCTGATTTATATCTCTCTCTAATTCTGTGATTAATTTCCCTTCTAAGCTCTTGATAGACTTTTGACTCAGGAACCCTCTTTGTTGAACCATCCATTGGGATAAAGAGTTTACGTGCTGCCTTCTGAGTTACATCTTGTGAAATACCACTAAGGGCATTAAGTGTTGATCCTCCAATTTTGTACATCCCTTTACTAAGTCTTAGTAAGTCGCGGGCTTCTTCAAAATAAAAATCTGCGCCAAGGTTAGTAGTTAATCCTCTGGCTTTACGTATATTGTGCAAGTCGTCAAGATAGGTTAATGTACGAGCAGGATTTCTTGGAGCACCTGCAACAAACATTCCTACAAATGTACCTATATGTTCAGCTTGACGTTGGGCTTCTTCATCAAGCCCAATTGCTTTAGCAGTTAGCCTTGCGCCTTGACCCAAAGCAAGACTTGATACGGCTTCTCCCGGTAAGAAACCAGCCCCAGCTATTGTTCCTGCCATATCAATAGCTACTGCTGGATTATGTGCAGCTCGTGTTTGTATTTCTGCACGACTTACACCAGTAGAAGGAGCTGTCCCAGTTAGCCGTTTTAGCCTAAATAATCCAGCATCAAGTTGTTCTTTACGTGTGTTACCCGGAAGAATCGTAGATGAACCTAATAGCCTAAGCTGGCTTTGAACAAACATAAGGTCTGCTTCTACTGAGTCGGTCATTCTGAATTGAGCAAATTCCTGCGGTGTTGCACCTATTTCATTAAGGAATTCATTAAAGCGACCTGACGTTCCTGCTTCTTCAAAAAACTTTAATTTATTAAGATCACGCTCAAGCGGAGAAATTGATGCAGGTTGGACCCACTCAGGAGGGTCAGTCAAATTATGGATAAGAGCGTCATGAAGCTGTGTCCCAATAAACTCTTGGACCGCCATTGGCTCTGGAGACTGCCCAGTTAACCTAGAAGCTGTAGGCTGCGTAACAGGAAATACGGCATTCAGAGCGCGTCTAACTTCAGGTCTCTCAAAAGCGCGTGCGTTCAATCGTCCTGCGAAATTTAAAGGCTCCTCAACAAGATCAACAAAACGGTTTGCAATTCGGCTATTTGCAAAATCTCTAAAGACCATTAGAAGCCTTGTACGCGTTGCTGCCCAAAGTCAAATTGGGTAGGTGCTTGCCCAAGTATATTTTGATTAGAAGTAAAAGAAGTACTCGGAGTTCTTAAAAGTTCTCGGTCTATATTGAACTGACCACCCTGTAAGAAATCCTTGAAGGTAGACATTGGTTGCCCGCCTCCAATTTCTCCAGCAAGTTGACCTAAAAACTGATTGAATGCAGGTTGAAAAAGCGAAGATGCAGAACGACGTTCACTTGCACGCCTGTTAGGACCAACTCCAAACTGTTCAAATATTCCTCGTCTTCCCGCTTCTTGTTGTTCTAAGATGCTAAGAAGAAAATCATTCTGCATTGTCATAAACTAATCTCTAAACTACCGTTGGGGAGAGGATAATCCTGCACTCCAATCGTAATTTGCTTGAGGAGTAAATACTTGGTTACCCAATTGATTTCTTAGAAAGGTAAACCAATTACTTGGGGCGGCTGTATCTGGTCTAGCAGCAGCTTGGTCTAGAAATTGTGCGGTAAGGCTTCCTAGTGCTGGAGCACCAAATGTGTTTGCAAAGAAAGGATTGACACCTTGCATTGCTGCCATTGCAAGTTGGTTTCCAGCCCTAGCAGCATTTGATCCTGTACTTTGAGGATTTATTTCAGCTAGCATCGCCGGTGTTATTTCTCCGGGAGCTTGAATAGTTCCGGTCTGGGGTATCATGTTTGCTAAGTCGTTAAAAACCCTGTTCGCAAAACCAAAAGCACCCTGTACACCTCCCGTATTTAGAATACCCCGCGGATCAAAGGTGGGACTGTCTCCCATTCCAATACCTACTCCTGCGGGTCCAGCAAGATTAGAAGCCGACTGTAAAGCACTTTCTATATCACCTGCTAATCCAAAACCAAAATTTGACAGCGGGTCTATCCCGCCTCTGTCCCGCAACCAGTTCCTGATTGTTGACCCAAGATTCCCTGCGTCTCGGCGACGCGCAGCCTCTTGTTGGTTAGTGTCCATCTCCGCGATGCTCCAGTCCTGAGCATTCCGAGGATCGCCATAAGCATGGTAGGGAAAGGTCATCTCACCATCAGCCTCTCTCTGACCTAACCGCTCCATAGCTGAGTCTGTGGAGATATAAGGTCCCGCCTGAACAATTAGACCGGGTTCTTGTTCTCGCAGCCAGTCACCAGCCTCGCCGTGATCCTTAAATTCTTTAGACCAAACCCACTGATTTCCCCCATCAGCTCTTCGTACCCAAAATAACCAACGTCTCATAACTATTTCCTATAAGGCTCCTAATATATTCCCGTTCGGATCAACTAAACCCGAACCTTGTCGTTGTCTTGGTGCAGTAGTATTTGCACCTGCTTCAGGAGATGGAGTATTCCCCTGACCCGTGAATAAAGTTGCCGGTGGAGCCCCGAAAGCAGGATTATTCATTTGCCCGCTTCCCATATTCATTCCCCCAAAGGATACAGAATCTTGCTGAACAGTGTTAGTGTCTGGACCTGCAAAGCTTGGGTTAACTGTTTTACTTGTAAATGTTAGATCAGTTGGCATTCCTGACCTTGCTTGATTCACTTGCTGCATCATTTGTTCAAGTTGCATTATCTGCATTGTACCTTGAACCTCTAACTGCATTGTCATTAATCTAATCTGATCGAAGATAGCTGTTGCAGCCATTGTATCCCCATCTCTAACAGCAGCTCGATACTGGTCAAGCAAATTTAGAACAGGGGAAGTTTGCCGTGTAAGCACTTCCCTGTTCTGATCTCCTAGTAATTTAGGGTCTTGAATCTTTAGAATATGTTCACGAACGTATTCGAGCGACGTTAATGGCTCGCCGGTTACAGTTGGCTGCATTGCCATGTTCGCTACATTCCATCGGATAGTCTCATCTTCTGGAAGTACTAATTCAAGAGACACGGTAACAGCGTCATGTCCAAAGATTTCTTCTGGGGTAACTTCTTGGTTGCTGAAACGATGTCTGTCAAACCTTTGTCCGCTGACAGTAATAGGGTCGAACGCGCCCGTTTCATACTGCGCTATCAAGACCTCCAGACATCCTTCTATACACAATTGCACGGCTTCCATGCGAGGCAATACCCGATGTTCCAAGTTGTTCCCAAGCTGCCTCAACGCAACAGCAGATAGCGGTTTGTCTAGCAATCCAAAGGCTTGAGGTGGAAGACCACCGCCTACAATATCTCTCTGTAAAAGTTCTAATAAGAAACCGGCTGAACGATTAACGTCAGGTGTTTCCATAAGCTGAACATCTTGTTGGTCTCCAACAGAGAGGCGAATCTGTGCGCCCTGTTCGTTAGAGCCTTCTTCAATCTCTTTAGTTCCGTCAGATGAATATACTTTCTTGCCGGGGTCTGAAGATTTACCAACCATGTCAATAATGGTTGATGCTGTGCGGTTCATCATGTCCCAGACTTGACGGTTCTCAGCAAAGATACTTTCTCCAAAGCCCGCAATATACCTGCTGTGCTTTTCAACAGAACGATCTGATGGTGGAGTTAGTTTTGGCTGTGAATCAACGGGCGAAATAATAATTGGGAAATGTAGCGTAAAAATATTTCGGAGAGGGCGCGCCCAAGTATCGTTGATGATTGTTCCCATTTGATAGATATATGGATGAGCATCAAATGAGAAGTTTGAATTAATGTTGAAGTTTGGATTATCTTCACGAACAAAGTAATCAAAGACTTCTACTTCTTCATCTCCATCATCTTCAGTCTCGTTTGGGAATTTGAAGTTTGGTAATTCGTCTCTTACTTCTGCTCTGCTCTTTTGGATACGATGGGCTGCCCATATTGGTTCTTCTTCTCCTGCTTGGAAGACTAATTGGGCAGGGTCTATCGGAAGAATGTCCTCATAGGTATCTCCGTTTTCACGTTTACGCAAAAACGCACGAGCTGCCACATATCTTCCACGAACCACACTATGGAACGCCATTTGTCTTTGTACACGAGGCTCACCATTACGTCGTTTCCTTCGGTCTACATTGCCCAGCATGCCGATACCGAGTTGTTCTGTAGCCTTGTTGCGCTCCTCTTGATCTTTGGGGGCGTTGTCGTTAGGGACACGGATAACCATTTCGGTTTCCGCTATGAATGCAATAATTTTCTGGGCTAAAACTTTAGGCTGGTTAGTTGTATACCAGTCTTCTGGAAGAATGTTGTCATCTTCTGGCGGCAGATATTCTTCTAGAGCCCAATACTTATCGTGATCTTCTTCCATTCGGTCGAAGATTGCCTTTTCGTTTTGAAAATAACGCCGTATTTTTTTTATAACGGCACCGGGGTTTGTAGATTGGGGCATTGGTTTCTATATCGAAGCAGCTATACGCCGTCGTCGCCTTGTTACGCCAATATTTTTTCGGAGCCCGCGCCCTGTAGCATAACCGAGTTTGTTGATAAATAGATAGGTCAAAGCTTTGATTCCGTCACAATAATCGTCATGAGGCTTTGAGCTGACAAGTTGTCCAGTGGTATCCATTTTGTAGCTATAAACATGGGTTTGCCCGTCAAATGGGTTTGGCGCGCCGCCAAGTTCCGAGATTACGAGCTTGCACTTAGGGTCGATAATTAAATTTGGTTCATTGGTAAGAGGATTGATTGAAAGCATTGACTTCATTCGGTCTATACCGGGAAGAATATCAACTTTCTGGTAGCTGAGATATAGCCCAGTTTCTTTTTGCCATACCTCAACGTTAGATTCTTGTGCGTTATTGTGTTGTGTACCTCCAACATCAATGACTCCGATGATTTCATCATTCCCCCACCAGTATTTATTCCGCACCATCTCACATATATCTCGAACGGTGAAGCCGGGAGTGCTGATTTTGTTAACTGCGATTTCGTCTATGACATGATACTGGTCATTTTCGTGTGGTTGAACTACTTCTACTGCATACGTACTAGACCTGCCAGAATATCCGGGGTCGATACCCAAATAAACTGGAAGTTCGGGATTGTATTTCGTTTTCTGAACGTGCTTAGTAACGTCAAAACTGCCAAATACACGCCCGCTTGGTGGAGCCGGGATTGCGAGGTGCCGTTCTTTCCATACGTCTTCGGGGAGTTGGGCTTTGATTGCCACCAGTTCTGGGTTTTGGAGTCCGCCGGGGTAGATGAATCTATTTTCATGACTAGGAAAAGCGTGTGATCTAGCGTTGTCCTCTGCTTGCGCTGCTTGGGATTGCCATTTTGTCCATAAAGTTGGATACCATCCTAAACTATTCTCGAATGTCCCGGACATTATCAACTGTCCGAAGCCGGGGAATTGTGCACGGCTCTGTGCTGCACGTCCGAGAAGTCTGAAGTATACGTCTTGTCTAACGAGAGCGGCTTCGCATAGCAGTGTGAAGACTGGAGCCTCTGCTCTCAAGCTCTTAGGGTCGTTTGCAGACCGTGTTTTGATTGTAAATGCCCCTCCGCCGGGTACTGGAACGTCGATTGCGCCGGGGTCTACCTGATTTGTTGCCTTAGTGCCGGGGACAATAGCGAGCAGCCATTCCGTCATGTATTCAAATTCAGGTCTGGTTAGTTCATAACTCTCTGCGACAAGCCAAGCAACTGCTCCTGATGCTTTGTCCGGGTGCTTCGCAATGAAATCTAGAGTTATCAACACCCCTTTCATAGCTGAGGTGTGTGATTTAGAGCCTCGTTCTCCGCCTGATGCCAGCAGTGTAGGTCTTTCGTCGAATAAAAATGCTTCGTGAGAGAGACCGGGGACTTCGTATCCTCCGCCAGAACCCGGTTCGGAGTCTTCAAGAACCTGCCATATTCGCTGGGCTTTTGTTTTCTGCATCTACTCTCTCATCCGTATTTATAGAGCCCTTTATTTCCCTGATCGGGGATTATGTTTATTAATCGTTCCCCTTGTGGTTTTTCCTCTAAGTCCCGTTGCATAACATATACGGTTTGTCTTTCAGCAATATTGACTTCTTTTTCCCAACTCCATCCCTGACGGTCAAGTAATTTCTCAATTTCAGTATCAACCCCTTTCGGCGCAGTCTGATCGTAAAATATTCTATCCGCATCTTTATCTCTTTGCCTATCCACATAATACTCGTAAGCAAGGTCAGCAAGCACAGTATCCGGGTAAACAACAATACTCCCTCTCTTACGCAATTTTATTAACCTCAAATCGTTTGATGAAATCGACATGCCTAATCCCCTTCCAAAAAAAGCATATCACACACAAACCTCACAAATGAAACACCACACAACCACAACTGTATATTCTGCAAATATTTGTCTGAAGGTGGATTCTATACTCAGTCTGTATTCCGGCTAAGGAGTAGTGCCCCTCGTCGAGAGGCGCACTACTGCTTGTAATTCACCATACGTAGTATCCCCGATACGATAGTAGGGTGAATTACTGGCTAATAAACTGCCCAAGCCTCAGTTTATTAGCCACAAACGAACTAACTAGCATTAACCAAGGAGGAGGAGCTAACGTTGTCTTCTTAGGTCTATGTTAATACTTAGTACTTAAGCTAGTGCTAGTTAGTTCTTCTAATTACGATATTCTTCCCGCCACTCTGTTCCCCGCCCCCATCGTCCAAAAGGGGCGTCAGGGCTTCCCACGGACCCCTTGGACGTCCGCCGAAGCCCTGCCGGGAGTTAGGGAGGTGGCGTTGCGTCGGACGCAACCGGATACCAGCAGTTACTTATTACAGTCTTTCAGCCTGTAACTGCTTATCCGCCGGAATTGAAGACGAACGCAGCCCACTCCCTTCTCCCATGGCTTAAAAGGAAACATGCCATATTGCTTTGCAATACCCCATGGCGTTCGATCCCCCTCGGATGCACTCGAAACCCCAAGGCACTCCCCGTTATTCAATTGCGGGAATCATCCTGCCAGCTTGGAGCTGTTGTGGTTTTTCGGGCGAGGAGATGCCGTGGGCAAAACCACAAGTTTTATGAACTGAAATAAGGAACATGTTCATAAAACCGCGCCAAGCACTCACACAAGCTTCCTGCGGTGGATAAGGGCTCAAAGATGCCGTAGGCATCCACCACAGGAAGACACTACCACCACCAGCTATCTCTACTCGGCTCGTCGGACGAGCCTAATACCAAGGAGTACTTGATGGCATGTTGTGGGGGGTTGGAGCTATGGGGGCTGTATGCCATCAACAAGAACTGTCAACACAGTTAGCCGAATTTAAGACTTTGGGGCAACAAAGTCTAAAATTCTAACTATTTGGTGCAGTAGCTCCAATTAGTTACTTGCGTGTAGTTGACAGTGCTTGCCTCCTTGATATTTAGAGCCTAGCTGGTGGCTTGCCAGCATTGAATTCGATCATAGGAGATCATGATGACAAACGAAGAAAAAGGTATACGCCTACTAATCACCGGGGGGCGCGATTTTGACGACGTGGATGCGATTAGAACTGCATTGATGGATGTGTTCACAACACATATAGTCGATGCAGTTGTAGTCGGGGATTCAAGGGGCGTTGACAGAATCGCAGCCGATTTTGCCAAAGAAATGGAATACAGCGTTTCGATCTACAAAGCGTTGTGGGGCAAATATGGCAAATCGGCAGGTCCACGTCGGAATGGATTCATGCTCAAGCACGGCGAGCCCACCCACGTTATTGCCTTTCCGGGGGGACGTGGTACAGCAGATATGGTAAATCGTGCTGTAAGGGCAGGGTTGCCCATCCGACGTGCTTGCGTAGATGCCATCGAAACCAAAACAGGAGAGTAAACGATGTATACGATAGTAGAACAAGACGATACCGTCAGAGTAATTTACGATGACGGGTATGAGCTCATATGGCGTCACTGCGATGTGTGTGAACAGTCAGTCATGGCTGAGCACACGCATGAGCATGACTGCGATACCCACACCAATCCAGACACGCCGTCGTGGCTGAAAGATTGTTCGTGGGTTGAGCCGCCATATACGTCAAAAACCGAATTTTCCAACAACGGATTGATTCCACCAGAATCGATTCGTGATTGGGATGCGGATTTGTTCTTTTTCGAGCCTAGCGTGAGAAAAGGAAAACAAATTCGCAGGGTGCAAACGAAGGGCGGTTGGAAAATCGTCGCAGTCAAGTTTCAAACTCAATATCCAGATGTAAAAGTTTTGCGAGAAGTAGGTCCAAAAAGACCTACTTCTAAACGAGCAAAACCAAAGTGTGACTGGTGTAACGAAAGTTACAAAGGCTCACTTTACATCCATCTTGGGATACATTGTAACGTATACCAAGTTCAGCTCAGCGAAACGATTCGCAATGAAGCGATTTCCGTTGACAAGGGGGGTTCGATTGATCTAAATCGAATGCCGGGGGCAACCGCGGAAATCAATCGTGAATTGAACGGAACGTTGCCAATAATTGAACGTTGATCGGTAAACGATTAACGTCCCCAAAGGGCAAGTGGACATTCGTCCACTTGCCCTTTTTTTATTGGCGTTCCAAACCCCACCCTCTACTCCTAAACGCCAACAAAACCCCTCCCCCGTCACCCCCACAACCCCATCTACTCCAGCAACGTTGACTAGAGCACAACGACAGCAGCGTTGCGAGGGGGCTGAGTGGGAGTCAACGTGGGGTACGCTGCCCCATGGGTGGGTCAGGGCTGTGCTTTATTAACTATGAAGTCTACAGCTATTCAGCCCTCCAACCCTTCAACCCATCAACCCATCAACTCCTCAACCCTCTAACCTCCCTAGCTGTACAGCTATATGACTAATCAAGTTAATACCACCACTAACAAAGTACCTAAACTGTGAAACTACTCTGTTGTTAGTTTGTATACACCTCCTCTGTCCCCCCTGCTACGAGCCGCTACATAGATTGGCATAGTGATCTGGACATCTGTCAAGACGGACGCAGTTGCGTCTTGACAGATTCAGCGACCACTATGCTTTTCAATATAAGTATCGTCTCTGGGACGCAGGGGCGACAGTCAAAATGGAGGTGAATACAAAACCTATGCCACAACAGAATAGCTTCCCCATGCAGTTTAGGTACGTTTGTACCTGCGGTGGTGGTATGAAGACTGAGAATAATCTCAATCGTCATATCGAAGCTGCACAGACCAAGGGGACTTGGTGGAGCATTCCGGGGTCTCACGAACTTTTCGGAGTACCCGAAGGAACACATCGTCCATTGGGCGAGGTGGCTCCCCAATACGGCACCCGCCAGTCTGAAGCGGATTTTCAGACTAACAAGGCGCAATGGCGAGCGTTTCTCGCAGCCAGACAGCCTTCGCAGTCTACCGCTTCAACTGCATCAGCCTCAGCTATACAGAGCCCCGATGGCACTTGTATAGCAGGTCGCAATGATGGGACTCGATGTCCCAACAAGGCGAACGTTGGGCTGATATGCGGACAGCACAATGCTCGACCGGGGCTCGACCACGTTCGACCTCATGCCAGCATTGTGCCAGCACTGCAA
>CEUI01059902.1_pt1 | contig 28046 bp, 17 predicted proteins | sample 531411 | NCBI WGS metagenome assembly CEUI01 (sample SAMEA2622841, study PRJEB7988) | marine metagenome | isolation source: saline water (ENVO:00002010), including
CCGTCGCTTTGAAATCTTTTAATGTAGATATTATTAAACAATGAACCAAAAGCAATTACTAGGTTTCTTAATGAGTCGCTTTTAAAATGAGTAAACATTAGTAACTACCCTCACTGAATGGGTCGATATCTGTAAAGTCAAATACATCATCCGCCGCTCTTTGAATATCATCTGATTCATCGAATGGGTCAGTTGTAGTATTTGGAATATAGGTTGTTGTTTCTTTCTCTGAGCCGAATGCTCCAGTTGCACCCGAATCTAGTCCAGTTATGACTGCACCACCAGATAAACTACCATTGTAATTATGTACACCTAATTTAAGAGTAGATGATGTCCAAGAAGTAACTACACCAGTCCAACCCGAAGCGGCGACTGGTTCGCCTGGAACAAATGTTCCAGATGCGGCACTCAAAGTTAAGGTAAATTCGGTGCTTCGATTTTGAGATTCTGCTTTATCTACATCTGACCAACCAGTATCGATGTCTTCTTGACTGTACTGGAAGAGTTCACAGGAAAGTTTATATGTGTATAGTTTACCTAATTGATAGAATGGATTTTCGTGTTCTACAAATTTAATTTCAAACAGACCATTTGTCATCGGAAAATAAATTAAGTCACCTTCTTTTGGTCTAGTCATAGAAAGTTCTTGCTGAAATCGTTTCTTTGAAACAACTAACGACATACTATCACGAACTTCCAATCCAAATTTAGAGATAAAATCTCCGTCGCCTTCAAAACCATCTACGGATTCAATATACATTTCAATTTCTGTACCACTTGTAAATGTGGAAATGGTATCTTCGCCAAAAATCTCATCTTGGTTGACGAGAGTTCGTGGAATATAAACCATATCTTGACCGTGAATTTGTATAGATTCAATGGTCAAGTCTTCAACAACTCGTTGTTCGTTGTTAGTGTGTTTGAAAAATGAATTCTTCGCCATCTATTATCCTACTATGAAGCCGGGTGGTTCTTCAAATTTTACTTGCATTTCTTCTTCTATTTTTTCGACTTCTTCATTTGCTTGGTCAAAAATTTGCTGTCCGTTAAATGATACTCCGCCAGGAAGTTGGATATTTTCAAACTTAGATAGGTTTGAACCCCATTGTCTTTTAAATAATGCTGTAACATATTTCTTTAGAAGTCTATCTTTATAAACTTTATTAAAGAGTTCTGGGTCTATAGTAGCCCAACATTCTAGTGCAATATAATCACCAACATCTGTTTCATCGTCCCATTTCATATCCAAATATAATCTCATTGTGCTTCTAGTAAATCTAAAAGACTTAGCAGGGTCTAACATTTGTTGAACAAGAGACATATTTTGACGAATGATAGCATAATTTGCCATTGTTCCCGAACTGTGCCAACCATACCAATCGTTTAATGCCATTTGATATTGTAAATCAAACATATTACTTGAGCGTGTAGAAAAAGTAAATACATTTGAAACACTCAACACAGAATCATCAATACCAGAAATATCAATGTATCCATTAGTTTGGTCTTCTGCTGTTACTGCGTGAGTGAGATATAATTTCTCTGCACCGTCATAGTGATAGTCTGCAAAGAATTGTAGTGCATCATCTAATCTATCCTCTAATTGAGAATCATCCACATTTATATCAATAACAGGCGCTCCTAATCGACGGAGAGCATAATCCTTAAGTTGTTGTCGTGTGGTGGGATGTGCCATTTAAAAATCTCTCCTTTTCTTCTATATGTATAAGATATAAAAGGGAGATAATTAGATAACAGCCATATCTTCATAATCTTCTAAGAGATAGGAAATGGTTGCTAGACCCTTGATGGATATAGAAATTTGTTCCCCCAAAGAAGATAGACTAATTGGCTCCCAATGTATAAGAATTTCATATTGTAAATATTTTTCAAGTTCTTCAACAAAACTATCTCTTTTTTCTGGAAGTATTTCATAGCCCTCTGGTGTTTCTTTGCCATACTTCTTAATCAATTCGTTTTGTGTTGCTTCGATTTGTTCTAGGTGTGGGTTTAAACTATCAACAAGCCCTTTTATTTTTCGGGCAGTTCCAATAGGAAGAGGTTCATCCAAGAGGTGTTTGAATACAGGGTAAGAACGATATAGTTGTTCATATGTGATTTTCATTTTGAATATTTCTCCTTCACTTTGAGTCTTTTTTCCTGCACTATATTTATAGTTTTTTCTGCTGGTCTACCTTCAACAAAATGTTCCCACATAGCAACAATTAATTCGGAAATATGAGGATATTCATCTATTCTTGTTAGTGGTTTGGTGGGTTCTGTTTTAAACGATTCAACATATTTTAAATCTTCTTCATTTGTTTTTTGCAGTAGATGTAAATCGGGAACTCTTGTTAAATATCTCTCGCCATCTTTCCAAGGAATTTCTCCTGCAACTTGATTGTCTTTTGAAAAAATGATATGTTTGTTCCCCCCATACTCACGGGAAACAAATCCTTCGGGAATTGAATATTCTGGTTCAAGTTCAAGAAACAATTCTAAATCAAACTTTTCACCATCAATTTCAATTATATCATCTGGTAAATGACGAAAAATGCTCATAATTAATAGTGTCTAATAAGCCCCGCGTTGGCCACGCCAGTAAATCCTCTACCAGAATCATTTGCATCGTTGTCGAATGCACCATCACCTACAAAGATTAACGAATCCTTATTAGCATAGAAACCAGTACCGCTCGGATTCGGACCACTGCTACCGGCGCCAGCGACTCCATCTGCCGTGCGTCCTACACACCCATCACATAAAATAGTAGAATCATAAATTGCTCTAAATGCATATCCTCTTGCATTATTATCTGCGGTGCAAGAACCCCCTACCATATAAGAACCGTCTATAATATAGAATCCGTCTTGCCAATTCCATTTTGATAATGCACCACCAGTTATGATTTTACTTCCGTGTACTGCGGCAAATCCAGAACCTTGCCAATCGTAATCGGTAGTTTGTGATGCACCCGTAAATCCATTAAACCAAGCATTAGCACGCCAAGCATCAATTGTTGCATTATTAAAGGCAACATAACCAGATTCTTGATTGTAACTCATTCTGCTATTTGCGGCATATACAGTGGAAGATTCTGCAAATACTCCTGATTTGGTATTTCTAAATCCAAATGCTCCAGTCTTATCAGAAGAAGCATATCTGTATGCTTCACCAGTTCCAGTTTTGAGGGTCTCGTTATACTCATCTTTAACACTGGTTTGTTTGGTTAGTCGAAGAGTAGACGAGTCTACTGCGGAAAATCCATAACCACCATTTAAGCAAGATAAACTTCCTTTAGCATTAATACTACTATTATTTGCACAATAGAAACCGTCATCAGTATTTGCTACAGATATAGTATAGTCTCCGTCAATGTGCGATTGGTTTAGTGCATAGTATCCAATATTACAACCAGATGCAATGGTGTGGTTTGCTCTCATATGTGAATTTTGGTCTGCAACAAATCCCTTTCGACAGTTACTTGCCATAGCCCCATCTGCATTAACATACGAATTGTCTTCTGAACGGAATCCTTGGTCAAAACCAACAACAGACACATTAGATGTTGATAAAAGACCCGCACCACTATCTGCATGAACTCCTATGCTTCCGTCTGTCTTTAGTGCGGTGGTAGCATATGTTGCAAATCCAGGTCCGCATATAACTAAATCTTGAATTTTACCTAGTCTGGAGTTGTTTGATAGTTTTAATCCAGAACCCGCTTGGAAATAAATTCTACTAGGAATATGTTTAACCTTCAGTCCTCCATACGCAGCCGTAACGCCAGGATTGTCTGCCGCACAAGGAGAAATATCCCACCAATAACCATTACCACCACTTACTCCTCCATTAGTAGAACCATTTGAGGATGCTTGTGTATACTCTGTATCAGCATAGCGACCCGCTGTCCAACCACCATAAGCACCAGTTGCGCCGGCGGTGTATCCAACTCGCTCTCCGCCGGCAGATGTTGGAAGTAGTGTAGTTGTTACTGCATTGGGCCAAACTTCATTGCTAAGTCTGTGTGCAGTTATACCTCTATATTCATTACCAAGAATAAAACCTGTTGTAGTTCCGTCTGCTGGCTTTTTGCCAGTAGGGAAATAAGTGTTTGTTTTATTAAATACTAATCCTTGTGGTGTAACATATCCTGCCGAAGCACCAGTAAGGCTATTGCCGTCCATATAATTAAGAGAGTGGGTTGGATTTGTGTGTCTAACATGTAGTAGAATCGTTTGACTGTCTACTGAATCGCCAGAATTAAAATCAACACCAACTACTTCGTGACAACCAAGCATAAGTGTCTTTCGAAGACTCAATGGGGATGCATCATATGTGTTGCCAGAAATATCATAACCCAAAGTGACTCCACTTCTATAGTGTGCAAAGTCAGTTTCTAGGAAAGTTGGTCCAGACAAACCAGTTACATAATGGGAAGTAGAAGAATAATTATCATCACTAATACGAAAGAAATCCCCAACTTCAACATTGGTTGCAGAACCATCTGATACAATCATTTCCATTAAATATCCACCAGTAAGACTTCCCATTCCTCTCCAAACGGAATCATAATAACTGATAGCATATGGTGTAACTGTTGTTGGCGTTTCGCCCTTAATGATGATTCTATCTGCATCTGGATGGCGACAGGTAATTGTAGAATCGTCAACTATATGTTGATTCCAACCAGTCGCACCATTAGCAGATTTAATTACAAAATAAACATTAACATCTTTTGCGATTCTTGAATTTTCTATTTTATTAAATGCATCAGTAAGATTTGGGAAGGGCGAGCCCTCAGTTCCGTCACCAGTTGTCGAATCTGGTGCAATATAATAATATTGGTCGTTGCCGCTGATTAGAGGCGCCATACCTGCTATTGAAGTTGGAATGTTAATTGCACTGTTTGCCATTTTTTATCCTTTTATACCGTTGTCAATTCAGCATCTGCTGTATAGTGGAAACCAATCTTGTTTTTGTAACCAGTGTTGAGCGTGGTAGAAGCCGTTCTTGTAATCTGATGAATGTTTGTTTCACTTCTTCCGACACTTGCAACAGTATGATTCATATTACTTCCTGCTTGTCTATGAACCATTTGGTATGAATTAGTAGTACCAGTATTAGGATTGTAAATAGTTACATCTGGCATTTTTCTCATTCTTGTTTCAAATTTACAGTTGAAGTGTGCTGTTCTAGAAATTACCCAGTCGTCTTCTGTTTGTCTTCCTTTTTGCGTTACTGTTTTAGGAGGAACTTCAAGGTTATATGATTTCTGGAAGTATCTTTGACAGTCTTCAATCTCTCTGCTCATTGATTTAGTTGCAAAGGGAGTCGCAACTCTTCCCGGCTCAAGTTGTACTTGTGCTAACCAGAAGTTATCCTCCGTTGCCGTTGTTTGTATACCATTGACTTGACTTGCTGAACCATAAGCATTGCCACTGTTCCAAGAACCAATCGTTGGTGTGTGATAACCTGAACCGGCAGCAATCACCCAACCAATTCTTAATCCTATTTCATTGGAAAAATTGAAATGTTGTCTATCGTGTTTTGGTATTGGAACGGTTACTACTTTATATTCCCAATAGTTTGCTTGTTGTATTGTGTATTCTGCAACATAATATTTGCCGTACTCTTTATTTCTAAACGATACACAATATGTGCCTGGATTCTTCGCGGCCACCCAAAAACTTAAAGTCATATAATCTGCTGACCATAATTTAGCAAAATCATATCCTTCTACATTATAATTCAATCCCGCATAATCGTTTTCTGACATTGTTTCCTGTGCAGTATCTGTTGTTGTATATATGGAATAATTAGCGGGTACAGATGTTTGTCCACCAGGCGATTGGTCAGTACCGTTTCCTAAAAATGGTGTATCAGTACCTCTATTGAGTGTTCCTGTTGAACTTAATGTGGAACTTTGAGTCCAGTGGAATCTATCTGCTAAATATCTAGTACCAATAAGTGATGCAGATGTTCCTCTTTGCCACAAATCAAAGTTACCATTGATTATAACATTTCTGTCATCTGAAATTGGTTTAACGACAAATTTATCTGAACCTGCTTCTGCATTGGAACTTGTTATACCATCAGATGCAGATGTCCACACAAGGACACCGCCAGATTTATCTTTTTCGCTCAGTGTATTATCTACATCTTGTAGACCATTTACAGTTACGGATAATATTGTTGCCGCGACATCAGAATTTGCACGAATTAACCAATTCATTACAAGATAAGGAGGCATATTATTATGTTCTGCACCACCACCAGAAGGTTCTACTGGAACTGGTTCTGCAACTTTACCATAATCATAGTCATCGCCACAAGCATTGCACCAATTTTTCCAGTCATTACTTGAGATAGGACCATCTTGTCTAATCTGTTCATAATTCGTACTGTCTGTGTCTTCTACATTAACATCAGTAGTGCCAGGTCCATAGTGTACACTCGGCGTTAATGTGTCCCCAACATTATCGTCCAGTCCCATTTCATCTCGATAAAGAATATAAGAAGCACTGTGGGTGTGACTCGGCATTTCGTTTGCGGAGAGAGTGTGTGTTTCTGTGCCTGCACTTTGTCCAAGTACTCGTTGAGCGAGAGAATCATTCGCTTCCATCATTGGAGTGTCTTCATTTGTACCAAGAGTAGTTCTGCCCCTTAAGTCTGGTAGTTTATAAAGAACACCTTCTCTTGGTCCATAAGTATCTCCAAGTCTAAGTGCAAGTTCAGGAAATTCTGAACTACTAAATTGTGAACCGTCACATAACAACCATCCATCAGGAAGTTGTCCTGAGTCAACAATTGGACCAGCATATGGTATAATTTGACCAACTGGGCTCACCCCACTAAGAGAAACTTTATCTCCGCCCCCTTCAAAACCATTTACAAGTCCAAGATAATTTACAACGATTGCTCTATCATTGTCTGTTCCAATATAAACGGTTTTTGTGATTGTTCCCGTGTTTGATGGAACACTACTTTGAACTTTGCCTGCATCGGTTGGAGAAAGAAACCATGTTGTTCCGTTACCAGTAGCAACATTCCCACCAAAATTAATTTCACCTGCAAAAACTACAACAAAGGTATTTGAATTACAAGATTCGATTACACCAACAACTTCAGCGTTAATAGCAGTATCTGCTTTTGCTAAAACATAATTGGCACCGTCCATACGAACGACATCGCCGACAGCAAAAGTATTTATTTGTCTTACTGTCTTTTTAATTCCGGCGTTGCCAGAGTTTAGTCCTGAAAATGCACTGTATGCCATTTAAATATTTCTCCTAAATCAATCGTAAATACCAAAGTCAAAGTGATATACGCTACTTGATTTATACATTCCTGAATTATTCAACATTTTTTCCCAAAGGAATCCTCTGCCGGGTGTTGCTAGTTTTATGTCTGTGGTCGCCCCTGCGTGTGTAATCAATGTAGTATATATGTCACTAGCAAACACACATTTTCCTGTTAGGTCAGTGTTCGAAGGAGTATGTCCATAGAGAGGATATGGTGTTCCATAGAAATTCGCCATTCCACCAACTGTTCCGCCGGATTCACCATAACCCATTGAAGCAACCGCATATCTTTGGTAATACCTATTGACCAATGTTTCTTCAATTTGAACAGGCCTTGACTCAAAATCTGTTTCTTCATTACCTGCTTCGAGTTGTACTCTAGCAATATCGACACCACTACTTGCTCCCCATTCAGTTGGTATGCCAAATCTAACTTCCAACCAATTATAAGAATTATCAATTCCTGCCGCTGCCGGTCCTGCCGTCATTGATGCGGAGTTTTGAACAATGAATGTGTGTGATTTTCTTGCCCAAGAAGTAGTTGGAGTATAAGTACCACCAGTGGCGCTAGTAGTGCCTTCTTCGTCATCTGAAATTGTTACAGACATACACATTGTTGCACCACCACCAAAATCTCCAGTTGCATCCCAATCAGCACTGTTTCCATCATAAACTTGCCATAATTGAACTGTCATTGGTTCGCTTGGTGCCGCACTTGTTGCCGCAGTCTTGCACCAATAACTTAGTGTTGCATATGATTTACCTGCCGGTGGTTGAAGGGTAGTGCAATCTTCAATTCTATTGATGAGGTATGCCCTCTTACTTGCTTCTACCTTGTTGTTCAATACTCTAATATAAGAACCAACTGCTTCGCTGTTGAAGTATTCTTTCTCTTTAACACCAACACCACCGCCTGCGGTGTGACCATATTTTTGTATTTCTGCATATGTTCCGTGTTGTCTGGTGTCAAGCATCCACATATCAGCACACCAGTGGAATGTACCACCGTCATTCTTTAATCGAGTACCTGTTGAACCGTCCCAGTTTAATGCACCATTTGGATGTCCCCAAGACGCCCCATCTTCTGCTCGTTGCCAGAATGTGAAATCACCATTAATAATTTTGTTCTTGAATTCTTGATTGGGAACTGCGGAGTGGACAGTTAAATATCCGCCCTCATCATTGTTGTGGAATATGTAGTCACCAGTTATGTTGGTAGCGACATCTCCTGTTGAAACTTCGTGTCCGAGATAATTGACAAACAATGCTTCTTTTTCATCGACTGCAAGTAAAACTGGTTTCTTAATTAAACCTGTAGTATCTGGAATTGCGGCAGTAAATCCACCAGAACCACCAGATAGGAAGTAAATCTGTCCCTTATCAAGTGTAGTTCCGTCTGTTGCTGTCCAGCCGGGTGGGAAGTGAGAGGGAGTCCAGTTGCTTAAGTCTACAAGACCAGAATAAACAGCAGTAAACTGGTCGTGACTTCCGCCGGGAGCGTGGTCTTCTACAATTGCAATTACTTCTGCTTTTTCTTTTGAAGTCCAATCGGCTTGAGTATATGTTATGCCGTGAGGATATATTCTCAAACATTGCCCGGCAGAGAAGCCGTGTCCTGTTTGTGTTATTATTTTTCTGTCTGTCCATTTATAATGGAGATGCTTGTCGCCGCTGTTTCCTGTTGTTGGGATTGAATACGCGGCAGGCAAATATGAGAAAGATGAATCGTGGGTGACACCACCGACAACTACACTACCATCCAATTCTCCAATTTTAACAGTTCCCTCTTTAGTGAGAATTAATGCATTTTGTGTTGTACCAGTTGATTTGTCTTCGTAGAAGAATAATAATCTTCCTTGGCTGTCTCCAACCTTATTCTTTCTAATGTTCCACAATAATTTCTCAGAATTTAATTGACTAATAGCAATGTCAAAATCATCATCAACCATTGCATGAATGTCTATAGTATTATCTTCTGATAATGCTCGATTGAACTGTAAATCTATATTTGTTCTGAATGCACTAAAGGTTCTACCACCGGCCGCTTCGGTATATTCATATGTAAATCTCTTATCGCCGTCATCTGGTCCAGATGCACCGCGAATAATAATACCTGCGCCGTCTAGGTTTGTATCGTTGAGATAACCACCAGTACTATCTCCAGTATTACTTGTTGCAAGATAAATTAACTTGTCATCAATATTTAATTCTGAGGAGTTGATAGTAGTATGAGTTCCATCAAAGTAAATATTTCCATAGAATCTGTGGTCGCCACTAATTCCATATGGAAGCATATCCTGAGCGGCTACTCTTCGAATGGGTGCAGTCCCACCAGAAGTTGCAAAGGCATAAAAATCACCTTCCATTACACTATTACCAGAGACACCACCACTTGGTCCAGGCAAGTTTTCAAAATCAAGTGTTAGAATTTTTCTACTTGTAGAAACATCGGGGTTTGATGCACTGGTGGTGCCTGGGTCATCAATAAACCTTAACCCATATTTCCAATCAGAAGAAACACCACCACTTGCATCATATTCATTTTCTTGTTGACCAATATTGATTCGAAGGAGGGTAGTCCCATCAATACTACGATATTTCGCCAACCCCCAACCAGTATCTACATTATATACATTAATCTTATTGACTACATCAATAAGGTCATTGCTTCTCAGAAACCATTCGTTGAATGTATCCGAAAGTTGTAGGGGTGTTACATAATGGAGACTACTTGCCATCTATCAGTCCTTCTTTAAATCTTTAATAAGAGATTTCAGTTCTGCTAATTCTTCCTTCATAATATTTATCTCATTTTTTTTCTTGGCTTCATTTTTAAATTTGCTATATTCAGCCCCATTTCTATTTACTATAGCATTTGACTGACTATCTCTATAGAAGCCTTCGTGTCCTTCTACTCTAATATATCTATTATTCATCAACCATATCCTCCAGACTCTTCATCACTTGCTTGTTCGCCGGCAGCATATACATCACCAACTCCACCGATAGTAATATCGATTTCTGGGTCATATAATGCAAATGTTTTTAGGTTGTGAATTGTTGAATATTTTGTCTTTGTGTTGTCACCAGTCAATACAATTTTGATTTGATATGCCATAAATCCTTCTGGTTTCTCATAGTAAAATCTCTGACCAATTGGTTCTTCTGTTGTTTGTGGCATCGATTGGTTTGTAACTTCGCCAGTCATTTCAACCCAAGGCTTCTCCGACATTGATTCATCAGCAGGAACGGCAGTTCTAGCATAAACCTTAAATCCTGTTCCCTCTCTTCTTGTTGCGTGGAAGGATACCCGCACAATGTTTGCTTCATAACCAGTATCAACAACAAGACCAATATATCTTGATATTGGTGTGTTATAGTCGGTAGGCGCCTTTGGAAGCAATTCATTTTCGGTGTTATTTGAAAATTCCATTCTAGTAAGAATTGTACTCAATCTATCCATATCAACAACGGGAGTAAGATTTTCATCAAGCGTTCCCATGTTTGCTTCATGTATTGCTCTTTGCTCTTGGTCTGTTCTTTGGGTAGTTAAATCAAAAGTATTCTTAGTTTCAAGTTCCTTTGGAATGTATGCCTGTAGTTCTTTTTTAAGTCCTTCGCCATCCGTTGTATTAATAAAATATTGCAATGTGGTATTAGGGAATGTCATATCCTGTGCTAAAATAGCAACTTCGTGATAATCTGGAGTCTCTACAATTTCACCAAATTCATTTTCTGCATCTGCTGTAGCACCTTCAAGATACAACGCATTATCTGTTCCTGTTGGGAATGTTGCTCTGTTAACTCTAAACAAAATATTTTGATTTGCAACAGTCCAACGAGAACCATTGTTTTGTGGAAGTAAAAGATTTCCAACATATGGTTGTCTCTCTACATCATTTGCAGTTGATGTTCCGTCCGATGTAACTCCAGACATTCCATACTGTGTTCCCCAAAGGGCATAACGAGTACTATTTGTCTTACAAAGAATAGCATATTTTCCAGGCGCAAGATAACAAGGCGTAGAAAAACTAAATCTAGCAAATGTATTTAAATCTGGTCCATTTTTAGAACCAGTCATTCCACTGTCTTTTGTTGTAAACGACAAAGGAACTGCAACTGTTGGGTGTGGTTGACCACCTTTAACGGGTCGTAATTCTACACTAAAGGGAAGAGGGTCACCAGTGTTGTTGTCATCTATTTGGTCACCATCGATTTCTCTAAAGAACAAATCAACACTGGTTGCAAATACTCCATTTCCATATTGTGATGAATCAATCTCAAAAATTTGTGCAAGTGGGTCAAAATAGTCTGCAACTCCAGATAATTTTGCAGTTGAAAGTGTTGACATATCCTGAACAATTCTTTCTGCCTGTGCCGTATCTCTTTTTGCCGCGACCAGTCTAGTACTTGTAACACCTTCTTTTGTAGTATTCTTAACACCACCTACTGTAAATATTGCTTCTGCGGCGGTTGTAGTTAAAGAAGCAGTGTTTGTTTTTGAATCACAAATACGAATTAAAAGTTCACCCTCTGCATAAGGATTATCTTTTGGGATTTGAATTTTTAAAGATGCGTTGCCCTTTGCGTCGGTACGCATTGTACTTGACCCTGAAACGACATATCCCGTAACCGCTTGACTATTTTCTGTACAACGCTTTCCATCAACAAATGCCCAGAATCTTGTATTTGGTTTCATGCTTGTTGCAGTAAGAGTAATTTCTTTTGGTCTTACTCTATACTTTGTTTCAGTAACAACAGTTTTCCATCTGGCTGATTGTGCTTGACCAGAACCACAGACATGCGGAATGATTGCTCGATATCGGGGGTCGCCCATCCGAGCATTTCTGCACATATCTGTTCTTGATAATGTCCCATACATTCCTGGCATCTTAACATAACTCCTGTTTTATTTTATCTGAATAATTCATAAATCTCTTCCGTTTCTGTCTATTCTTTCCAAGCGTGTTTGCACCCCAAGTCCATACGGCAACGGTAATAACCACCATTTTTGGGGTTATATGCCCAACCACCACCGCTAGGATATTTTTGACTAACCCAAGCATTTCTTTTTGTCCTGTAAGCAGGAGTGTCCCATACAGCCTTGACATGTGCCGGTTGGGTGTCGTAATTGGAAATATATTTCTGATACCATTTCTTCTTACTTTTTGGTTTGGGATTTCCCTTCGATGACCTCTTCTTAGGTTTCTGTGGAGCAGGACGGCCAGGAAGTCTTACCTTTTTAACAGTTCTGTTTATTGCAAACCAATCATCAGACGATGGTGCTAGTCTTAAATCTCCCAACCAATTTTGTTTAGAAAACGGGTTCGGATAAATTGGAATGTTGCCAGTTAGGTTACTAACTGTTGCTACTGCAACATTAGATGGTGTCAGATAATATAAATTATCAGACGATGAAGTAATTCCATCAGAAGATGTTTTTAAAGAGTGTTCAAAAAGATTTAGATTCATTTCGGAATCTGATGGCATAATATACCCATCATCGGGAACAATAGCAACATTGTAATCATTCGAATAGATATCACCATTATCAATTTCTTTAAAGTGATTTACTGATAGAACATTTGTAAATTGTGTTCCATACATCATCGCTTCTTCTTTGCCTTCAGACTCAATAGCATTCAGTTCTGTTGTTAATTCTAATGTTTCAATTCTTTTTTCAAGGTTACCAATGTCTCTCATTGTATATCGTTGATTGTCTACTTCTACTCCCATCACATCTGGACAGTCAACTTCACCTGCTGGCCAAGAAATATGGAATATTGCCATTTCACTTTCATCATTGTGCGCCGGCGCATTGGGGTCTACGCCAGGAATGCCTTCTATAATTTTAAATTCTCTACTCCTATCCAATACAAGAGTATCAATTCTTGGAAGATAGTGTTCATAATCAGAATAGAACAACTTTCCATCTTGCGGTGTCCAAGTACCTCTAATTTTTCCAAACTCTGGATGGTTTTCGTCCCACTTTCCTACTTTAATAGGACGGAAATCAACACAATTAGATAGTTTTACGCCACTTCCATCGATTGGGTCAATAAACGGTGGAACAAAATACAAAGTACTATTCTTTTCTGGAGTATCATCAAAAGTTCCACCGAAGTTTGCAGTTCCGCCCTCGCCGTTCGGGAATTCTTTTATTTCGTGGTCGCCGTGCGTGTATGAATTTGCTACGAGAGGATATTTTAGAGTAGAATAATCATTATGGTCATCACCTTCACTCCAAGTTTGGTGGTCAAAGTATAAGAAAGATACTTCAAACCCCGCACCTTCTGCCGCCCAAGCCGCTTCAGGTCCAGCAGTTCCACCAACAGTACCTCTGTCTAAAACCATATAGGCGTGGTCGTACAGGTGTGGTTTTTGATTAGGACGAAATTCAAAACTATCAGTGTAATCTTTTCCTGTTCCGATTTCCTTGACACTCTCTAGTATCAGAACATCGGGATATCCCAAATTAAGTCCATAACCATCTTCAAGATTGCTGTTAAACATACTTAAAGTTCCATTAGGATTGGAACTATTTGTAATTGACACTACTTTTCTTTTTAGAATTTTCTTTCTAATTGATTCTTCTTTGTTAGACTCTACTTGACCATCCTGATTTGCTCTTATATTTGTTACTAAGTATCCCGATTTAGTTCCTGTAGTTCCCCATTCAAGAGTTTTTCCACTCTTTAAAAATATTTCTATTGTAGAGTTTGCAGACCCCATCTTTATATAATTGCCACCAAAGTCTCCACTTGTATATGGATTCATATCAAAAAGATATCCGTCTACAGAAACAATATATTCGTCCGTGTTTGCTAAATCATCCATATATCCAAGACCAAGATTATTGTTTCCTTGGAATTCTGTACCAGCAGGAGAAGTTGCGGTTGCTTTCCAACAACCTTCACTACTGTCATAACTGAAACTTAGTTCGTAATCTCTTTGTACATAATAATCTAAACCAGTAACTTCTTTTACCGCAGAACCCACTGGCATAGGATAAAGATATGCTACTCTTCTTTGGTCTTGTATTCCTTCATTTGATTCAAATCCTTCTGGAATATGAAGTTTAAAAAGACTCTTTCCTGTGTCTGGGTCGGCTAAGTGCTTGACATCTTTCATAGTAAGCAAATCATAACCTTCACCAACAAAACCTGCTTCTTTACCAAATACAACATCACTAAGATATACTCTAAAGAGACTACCAACATTTAGGTCGCCTTGGTTAATGGCGTGTAATGCTATTTGGTTAATTCTAGCACAACCGACAGGAATCATTTCTCCATTACCACCAACGAATGAAAGATTTACTTTTTTCCATTCTGGTTCTGCGTCACCGCCAACAAGATTCATTGTGTTATTGTCCATCGCTTGATTGATACCAAACAATGGAGTTGTACCATCAAAATTATGTTCGGCTAAAATATAATTTCCTAAATCTATATTGATAGATACATCATTTTGCTTAACAGTAGTTTTTGCTTTCTTGCCTACTAAATGTTCGGTATTTTGTAGTTCAAACTCATAACCACGAACATATGCTTTACCTGTTTTAATACCACAGGCACAATAATTATAATGGTCTGCTCTTCCCGTCACTGCGGGGTCCCATACATCCTTATATGTTTCTGCTTCGAAACCAAATGGGTCTACAGTGTAGTGTCCAGACTCATCGTAAGTTCTTCTTGCAAGGGTTTCTTCTAGTTCTGCATATTCAGGATACTTTAGTTTCTTAAAGGTTTCGCCTTTGATGATTCTTGCCCACTCAAAATAATTGTCAGTGTCGTGGTCTGTTCTATAACCATCTTCATCAAAGATATAAGGAATTTGTTTAATCTTCAAATCAATTACAAATCTATCTGCGCCGGGTGCATTGTAATTATAAGAACCTTGAGAGGGGTCTCTCAGAGTAGTATCTGAGTTTGCTGTTTCAATTTTTCTATTGATACTAAAACCAACAGAAACCGTTCTTTGTTCAGGAGTAAATTTTCTAACACCCGCATCGCTAAGTTCAAAAATTGCAATTGTTTGAGCATCGTTCATTACAAAATAACCATCAACATAAAATAGTCCTTGGTCAATTGAAACTAAAATTGCATCTCCGCGAGCGGGAGCCAGCATTTGGTCTTCGCCTACTCCACTATTATCAATACCATCCAATACCATCAGGTTAACATTCAGATTTGGATTTGAACACTTAATTTCTTTCTGTCCGGCGGGAAATGGTACAGATTCATCTTTTGTTTCTTTTGTTATATTTACAAAAACTATTCTATATGGGTCATCAGTAGTTGCTTCTTCCACATGAAGTACTTTTCCAAGAACTCTGGTTGTGCTTCCCGCTTCAGCATCACTTCCGCCAGAATTGGTATTGAGAACAGTATGGTCATAGTATAAATCGTATCCAATTAAATCATTTAAATTCAAGTCTGTTTCGACAGTATTAGAAATTCTAAACCATAATACTTTTTGTTCGGTAATACCTGCACCTTGAATGACATCACCATTTTCAAAAATATGGTCAGCCATTCTGCCAATTTGATTACTCAGAATACTTTGTAGTTGTGTTAGTTCTCTTGCCTGTACAGCGTAGCCAGGCTTAAACAATACCTGAAGAAACTTATTTGACTCATTAAAGTCATCATAGTAAGGATTAATATTAAATTTAGTTTTATCTAATGCCATTTACTCTAACCTTTAAAATTTCAGAATTATCTGGTATTGTTCTCTTTGTTCATCTTCCCTCAAGATTGGTTTCATATTTTGCATATACAAGAGTTCACCACTTTGAGGATATATCTCCGGCGGAGTACAAGTATTTATAACAGAAGTTGTCGATGCAGAAGCAAAACTTCCAATAGAATCACCAGTAACGAAAGAACCCACTACATCGCTCACCACTAAATCTCCACCTGTTCCTGCATTATTTACTGTCCAACTCAAGGCTGTTCCTTGAACACACGATGAACAGCCTCTTGTTGCTATTCCACCAGTGACCCCAATATCCACAGGGAAAGTGCCAGAATTTAAACCAGAAGGAGCAGAAATTCCTAAAGTCCAATTGCAACTATATGAGGGAGGAGTATTTCTAAAAACTACATCAAACCCTGCAACTGAGGCCACACCTGCTCCGCCACTAAATTCCCAAGTATCCTCTAGTTGACTAAATTCAATTACCCCTTCTCCAGTTCCAGTGCTATCTACTGGGGCTTTAAATGTTCCCTGTACGCCTTTTATTTTTAATAGTCCGTGATTTCCATTTAAAGAAGGACTCCAATCTATAATTTCTCCCGTTGCTTTTGATTCTTTCCCAATGATAAATTTTCCGGCAGTGTATAGGTTTTCTGGTAAAAATCCTCCAGTGGTTGTAGTTGTTATTTCAAGAACTGTGCTTGATTTTGCTCTTGCTTCTGAACCTGCAATTCTAAATGGTTTGCCATTTACATCAAGATATTCAGAAGAAGTGTCATTAATAATAGGATTTTTAAGGATTCCGTATTGTCTTACCTCGTTCGAATTAAAGAATTTTCCACTTTCAGTTCCATCTATGTTTACTACTACCAATAGTGCAGTTGCATTTAATTCATTAATTACATTAGAACCATGTCCGCCGGGAGGACCAATAACGGCCTTTGCGACACAAAGTGAAGTACCGTCGGCGACATCTCTGATGATACTCCTTGGACTAAGTTCTATGTCTGCTCTTGAATAACTACTGCCAGGATTAGTAACTAATATTTCTTTAACTTGTTTTTTGGACTTATTATCTGAATCATAATCATATAGATTTACGAATGCTTCTGCCGATACTCCATCTCCATATATGTCAACCTTTGGAGCAATTTCATATTGACTATTCTTTGGAACATTTTTTGTCAATGGAGTATCAAACACTACAGTGTTTGTGCTGTCTCCAGTATAGCCTGCAATTAATCTTCTTTGTCCAGAACCATCTCCACTTACTATATTAATTACTAATCCATTATAAGCATTAGTTGACTGTGCGTGTGCAGAAGAAAGTTGAATAGCAGTTGCACCGGCTATAGCATTTCCTCGCACTATAGTTTTATCATTTCCTGTTGTTTTATTTGGAAGAATTAAATCACTATTATAGTTTGAATTTGTAGTTGTAATTTTAATAAAATCGATGGCGCCATCTACAGCATTTTTTTGAACTTCCCATTGATTTTTCGATTGAGAAGATGTTCCTTTATTTTGTGCTATAGAAATTGGAATATAATCGTCATCAATATAATAACGATGTGGTTCTGGAATGGTGAATAAGTACTTCCAAATATATCCATCAGAGGTATTAATTGTTTTATTTGTATTTACGCCAGTTGGTTCACTTGATGAAGATTGGTTTCCATTGTTTGAAATGCATTTGTATACATCATAATTATTATTCATTACATAATATTTCTTATTAGACATGTCCGAACCATCATCATATTCGTCGTATATTGTTCCGTTCGTCCAAACATACTTAGTTGCCATATAGTATGCACTGTTGAAGTCAATTTGTTTTATTCCAACAATATTTCTCCAGAATTCAGTATCATTTAACCGAGTATCTGGAATGGAATCAAAAGTCTGGCCAGCAGTCCATCCATCCACTTTACCAATGGTAAGAAAATACTTATTGGTAGAATAAGTAGAAAAATTATCAACGAAAGAAGAAACTAGTTGTCTTCTTAGTCCAGATTTTAAAGTTGAATTGTCGCCAGTCGCTGCCATTTAATTCTCCAATAGATTATATATCTACTATAAATTGCCTCCGAACGAGAACTGAGTTTGAACACCTGCTGATAGTCCACCAATATCAATATAGAAGAATGGATGCATTTTCACATCAGCAAAAGAAATTCCAGATGATATATTATCTATGCCTCTAGAATTTGGATGAGGATATATTACCCAATAAGAACCTTGATTGTTCCAGTCTGCCGCATCAGCAGTCCCTAAAATTTTGTATGCAGCCGAAGCACCAGATAACCCCAAATCTGCATATCCAGTTATGCCGTATGGGGATATAAAAGCCCCAATGCTTGTATTGTAAAGAGGTCCAGAACTACCAGAAGCGGCATCAAAAGTTCCACCCAACGCAGAGGTAGCACCATCAATGTTAGTCTTATAGTTGTATGCAAAATAATGTCCATGTGTAATTGAATCGCTTTGTGCGGTTCTTCCTGGCTCATCATTATACACCAATCCCCAATATGAACTGGTTCTGGTAGTTTCTGCAAAGTGTGCAGTTACGCCATTTTCAATAGCACCAGTCAGTCCACCAGTCATTCCAAGATATCTTGCTCCAGTAGCACCAAGTTCGTGTGCAGTTATGGTGTTATTCCCTTCAGTGCCAGACACTGCCTGATATACATCAACAGTTACTCCGCTACTTGTTGCAATAAACTTTGTATGATAATTAATTACTGTTGCCAGTTCTACTGCTTGTGCAGTGGCATGTAATGTCTTGTTTCCATAACCACCACTTGCAAATGTTTTACAGTCAAGAGTTGTTCCTGATGTTATGCCTGAATGTGAAGTTGCGGAAGAACCCTTAATATTTACAATAACTTTTTGTCCGTCTGTTGCTTCTAGAAATATATGGTCGCCTTCGCCAACTTGTTGGATGCCAGGCACTCCGACTCCAAATGCAATATGTCCTTTTGCTCTTCCTGAATATGGATTGTATCCAAATGGATATAAATCTTTCCCTTGCGAATTGTGTCTTAGGTTTTCCGTTGTGGTAAACCTATATGGTGTATAGTGACCAAGTACAGATATTTCTAATCGTTTACTATTTGATTTATAGGAAGAGGTAAGGCCGTGAGTATTCTTAACTAGCATTTGATTAAAAAGTCTAGTTCCGGCTGGGTGTATTAGATTTAATATTTCTTTTTTATATGTCTGTAATGCAATATCTGATTTTAATTCATATGAGAAATCTTGATAAAATCTGTTATCAAATAATCTTTTATTTGAACTTGGTTGTCCATCAGTTCCATAATAAAAACCTGAATATGAAGTAATTGGACCAACAGAACAGGTTAGTCCTCCTCCCGTTCCGCTTACTGTTTTTATATCAAACGAAATTCCTGTTATATTCGTTGACAAATAATCTATACCAGAGTCAATAATATCAACAGAAACAATTCCCCCATCGGCATCTACATCTACAATTTCTGCCTTTGCACCAACACCACCAGTTGACGGAGAAATGATGTTTATTTTTTCGCCTCTTCTATAATTCTTTCCTTTGTTATCAAATGTTTCTCCAGAAGTAACAGTTATATTTTCTATTACAGTATAGAGACTTTCTTTAATATCTCCAGTAGTTCCGCCTATAGAAATTGTAACTTCTTGTTCTGGTTGAAACTCTCCCATTATATTATCAATATTCAATTCTGCTATTGTTGCATTTTCTGTGTGATATTTTTTGATATCTCGTATAAAAGCAGATGCTAATAAATTTCCAGTTCCTGATTTTTGAAAAATTAATTTATCTTTTGCTTCCCACAAAGAATCATTTGCTATTGTTGTCTTAAGAGATTTATTTAATTGCCATTTACCAAAAGAAGATTTTATAATATCAATTTTCGGATAATAAAAATCTTGGATGGTTGCGTCGTGCAGAATTCTAAACAGAAGTCGATATGCCTTTTCTGTTCCCTTTGCACTATAAAAATCTTTAATCCGTTTTATTAATCTTTTCTCGTCTACCGCCGAGCCAGTAGTAGTATCATATGCTAGTGCAGTTGGAAATCCTTCTAAGTATTGGTTTCTAAAATGGTCTACGAAACTTGAAATGCTTGTATCTATATCAGAATAATCTTGAAGAACAAAAGTACTATATAACCCTTCTCCTTTTTGCTCCATCCATTCATAATATGCTTCCATAAATTCCGTTAGTCTGGTGTGGTCTTGTCTAACAAAATCAGGAAGTTGTTCAGCAATTAAAGCGGATAGTGTTGCCTTACTATCTGCCTTTACCGAAAGAGGAGTTAATACACCTTCCTTCTCTTTCCAGTGTGAATTGTTTAATAGTGTAAGAATAGCCATTTTATTTTCTCATCAATAACTACTGGTTGTTCCTATGCCCTTTGACCTATCGTTCATTTCTTCGATTGATAGAATGAGGGATTCTGGGTCTGCGGAGTCCATTGTCAGTATTCTACTTCTGTTTGCAAAAACATTTTTATCTTTGAGTGGTACATTCATTCTAATATCAATATTATTCAAAAACGAAAGTGGTCTAAATTTATTTAAAACAATTTTACCAGTTGTATAATCAATTGTTCCTATTGAATTTTCTTTATCATAAACATATATTTTTTCGCCAAAACTTCCAATTTTCCACATTCTAACTTTTCCGTTACCATCGTCATCGAGATATCCGATAAATACATTATCGTCATCATCCTTATATTCAAAGCCACCTGTTTCGAGGATGGGCATATGTCCATCGTGTGGGTGGTAAAAAGGATTTCCAAACTCTATAGTATAGTTGGAAGTAACATTTAGAGCAGGAACGAATCTCCTCTGGATTTTAATTTTAGTATCGTTTCCTTTTAACGATTCACTACTTTCATCCATTAGTTTAGTAAGTTTAGAAAAATACAAATCCTTGTCAAATTTTTCTAAATCATTATCAATATAATCTAAAACAGTATCTCTTACTAAACTCATAACAGATTGTTTATCTAATATAGTTCTGCTTCTATCATAAATGAGTCTAGATTCAATTAATAAGAAAAGATAATCTGGGTCTACAATTTCTGGAATTACAGTTACTACATTTGTATTTTTTAGAATATCTTTTTTGATTGTTTCTTTTTTTGTTGTATCTAAAGTAAGACTACTTTTTGGTTTTATAGAAAGAAATACCTTTCCATATTCTGGTGGGTCATTATCTTGACCGCCCCAAACATAAACAGATTCAATATCTGCATAATCTCTTAATATAAGTGCTTCGTAGTCTCTCGCAGTGACAGACCTTTCTTGTGTTTGATATGTCTTTGGAGCATAGAATTTAATAGATTTTATGTCTTCTCTGCCCGCTCCTCCTGCGGCCGCCGATAGCACTTTGACCGTAGAACCAGAAAGGGTAAATACTCTCGCTCCTTCTTTATCTGCACTACCAACATTATTTGCAGAAGTACCAGAAGTACTTAGATATTGGATTATGACAATGTTTCCGTTATCTGGTTTCTTTCCTACAATATCATCACCAAAGAATATTTCATATTCTCCGTTATCAAGTTCTTGGATATGATATGCTTTATCAGTTTTTCCTACGGTATTCAAATCAGTAGCAAGTGTCCATTTGTCTGTATAACCAGTACTATCTGCTGAAGATTTTTGAACACGAACAGTTATAGTAGAGGTATCTGCTGTTTCGGGAATAACATATTTTAAATCATTTGTGCCATCAAAAACATATGAAAGGGTTTCATACTTTCCTTCTTTTATTTCTACATTTGGTGCGTATTTCGAACCTTCTGAATCTAATGTATATCCTACAGATTCTGTTACTGAAAAATTAAAACTAGAATCTCCCTGAGTCCCTTTAATAATAGTTCCCTTTTCAAGATAATCAGTTAGTTCTGCATTTTCATTATATACATCAACTGTTGCTGTTGGTGCAACAATCGACTTTGGTGTATAACCAAGATGCTTTGCTAATGATACTACTGAATCTCTTCTGATTGCACTATCCAAGAACATTTCATTCGCTACCATATTTGTATACATTGCTTGGTAGTGAGTGTTATATGCAAGCAAGTCCATTAAAATATTGATACCTGCACCTTCAAAATTCATATCTTTAAATTGGTCTTGTGTGCTTAGATAAGTTTTTAGATTTCCTTTGATAGTATCAAAATCTAAATCTGAAACTTTAAGTCTAGCATTAAATTTATCAGCCATTATCGTATCCTCTTGATTGGTGTTGTTAATTCAATTAATTCATTTGGCACACCCACTACAGTAAATCTTACAGTCACATTTAAAGAATTATTATCAGTATCGTCAATTGCTTCTATTTCTTCTACTTCTGCTCTTGGTTCATATTGTGTGATTATATCCTCTATTTCTCTTTCAATTTCAAATTTAATAATAGGTGTAAAATTTTCGAATAATAATCTTCTTACTTCTGACCTTATTTCTGGATGAAATGGTTTTTCATATCTTCCCATAAATACCAAATTTCGAACCGACCTTTTTATTGCCTCTGCATCATATTTAAATGGTACATCGCCCGACACGGGATGCGGGATAAAGTCTAAATCTAAATCGGAATATCTTTTCTTTGCCATATGTTTATGTAGTCTGTGAAGCCAATTCTGCTTCGATATATCTTCGTTTTTCTGTCATCATTGGAATGATGTCTTCTTCTATTACCGCGTCTGCCTTTATCCAAGAACACCATTCCATAGACAAACATCCAATTACACTCATTCCACTTGCATTTCGAAGAGGAACTAATGAAAACATAACAACACTATTTGATTCTAGATGACGCTTGAAATGGCAATCTGGCAACTTTGAGGTTAATATTGGTGTTGGGTCATCTGATGTTACCGTTTCTAGCATTTCTCCAAACATTGTCAAAATTACATCTTGTCTGCTATCTCTGGTTTCGGAAACTCCAGTTCTACAAGATTCATGTGTTAATGAAAATCTTTTCATAGCAGTTCCGTCTACAAATTTCCCACCATTATGAAATTGAATAACCTGTGCCCTTGCCGCATCTCCAAGAACTCTCAATTCTGTAAGATGTTCATGTACTTTTGTATGCAGTCTTACAAATTTAAGAGAAGTTGGTGGTTCTTTCCATATACAAGATTTTTCTCTTCTCTTGTTTATGAATGATTTAATCATCGGATAACCTAGAAGTATCCCTGCCCCCAGTGCAGCCACTACCATTCCCGCTTCCACCCAAGAGCCAAATATATCGATACCTTCTACTGTGTTATCTACCATTTAAAGTCCCATTTATTGATGAATGTACCTAATATGTATAAAAATAATCAGGGTCCATTTGCAAAAACATCAGGTGAATGGGTTGCACAAGCAGAACCACAACACACTGGGTCTCCTTTTCTTGCCATCTTTAAAGTGTTAACAAAAACATTTGGCGAACCATCACATAACACAGAACCGTGACAAGGTGGACCGCAACAGTGTGATGCCCACGCATCAGTTAATCTGTGCTGTGGAATATTGTTTGTAAAAACATCTGGTGAACCTTGCACTGATGGTCTTGGCGGAAAACATCCGTGACCCGTACAAATATCTCCCTTTCTGTGTGCCGCTGGCATATTTCTCTCCTTATCCTATTCCGTATGCTTTAACTACTACTTTTCCGTCTGCACCATCACCACCATCGTGGTCTGCACCCGTACCTTGGCAAACACCAGAAGTACAATCAGATGCACCTCCACCACCACCGCCGCCAGGAGCAGTTCCGTTATTACCATAGTTGTCTCCTGTACCATCAGCATCACCACCCGAACCACCCGCACCGCCGTTTGCACCCGCGCCGCCTGCTTGTCCGTCTTGTACAGAACCACTTCCTGATTGTATTTCTCCGCCGTCCGTACCATCAGTGTTTGTTATGTTTCCGTTTGCTCCATCACCACCTGCACTAAAGTCTGGTACGCTACCACCTAAGATAGCGTTCTGGTTTCGTCCACCTATTCCACCGCCTGCGGATTGGTTAAATGAAGTTACAGTAGTTGTACTTCTTTTGTGTGTATTAAGCGTTGTTGCACCACCGTCTGTTCCTCTGCCATTAACTCCACTTGGTGTTGTTGCGCCTGGACCACCCGCCCCAATAGTGAAATTTATTGTGTCATTTGCTAATATGTTTGAAGGGTAGTATTTGTGTTTTACATAGGCACCACCACCGCCGCCACCACCTGCTTGATGTATTGTACCACCACGACCACCCGCTTTATCTCCACACCCTCCGCCGCCGCCAGCGCCCCACATTTCAATTTCAACATAAAGAGTACCGCCGGGAACAGTATAGACTTGACTACCAGTAGATGTAATTGTCGTGGTAGACATTAATTTAATATTAGCGTTACTTATTGCTTTTGCTATACCTAACATTATGTCATCTTCTCTCCGTTGAGGAAACAGTAATTAGTAACTCCATTATCAATTGTCATAATTGATATAATATCTATTCCACTTTCATTCAAAACTGGTGCTGTTCCTCCTGCCCATTTTCCATTGTATACTAGTGGCGAACCCGCAAACAAACCACCATTAGTAATAACAAGTGTCACAGTTTGGGCATCACCAGTAGCAGGATTATTTACTATGGGATTAATTGCTGCCGCAGATGTATTACCACCACCAGTTCCAGTCACATATTGAACTGGTCCATTATCCCAATCAATAATTGCAGTGACGATGGGAGTTGAACCATCGAAGGCAAAAGTAGTAGTAATGCCTTCTGCTGTATCTTTGAATTTTGGTTTATCAAAGACATTACCAGAACCTTCAACAGTTCCACCTGATGTAAATCCAGAATTGAAATTGACCGATGATGTGATTCCTAAAACTGAACCATCAAACAAGAAATCTCCAGTAGCCTCTATCGAGGAAGTTCTAATGTATAATATTCCTTGGGAAAGACCATCACCACTATAATCAAATGTTGGACCAACAGGACCTGTTGGGATACTGCTACTTGATTTGTTCCACTTTCCGTCTGATTCCATTATGAGAATATCGCCTGTTGCGGCATCATTTACTCGTTCGTTCACATCATTAAGTTCATAAAGGTCTAAATCATCTACACTAATTTGAATTGCACTTGAACCTTCGTTGACATCCAATCTAATATTTGAACCACTGACAAAGGAAATCATCGGGCTCATTTTTATAGAACCATCAGAACTTACAGTAGATACCATAGAACCAGTAATAGTTTTTGCTTTTGCTCCTCCTCCTTCGAAGCCAGGCAAGCCAATTTCCGATGATGTTTTTAATTCATTGGTAGAAATATTAGACTTTGTTCTGGTGAAAGCCAGTAACTCTGATTGTATTAGTGGAACGCCTTTTCTTGTATTGGTTTTTAAACCATCATCAGCAAGAAAGTTTACAATTTGGAATTTTGTAAGGACATCTGTGTGTACTGGTTTCAATGGTTTCGCAAGCGGAATGTTCTTTGGTGTACCAGTTCCTAGAACTTCTTTTATGTTCTTTCTTCTTTGGGAAACTTTATAGTTTGTGAATCTTCCTTCATTATCATGTTGTTTTTTAATATTTCCAATTTCAAACAAATCATTGAAATGAATATCCTTACCAATATTCAATTGGTCAAATCCACTTCCTTCTGGTGGTGTTGGGAGAGAACGCATTCCCACTGCTTCGCATTCATATGTACAATGGACACAGGATGATGGGTCGTCACTATCTGCTTCGTTGTCGCCTGCGGCATCGTGTACATGGTCAGCACACGGGCAACACCCTCCGTGCCAATATTCTTCATTGCCGGGGCAGGGACCTAAATTACCAGCATTATCTTTACATTGTCCCGAACAACCTCCACTATCACAGGAGCAAGGTGAATTTTCATAAATTGTACCACACCAACTTTCCTCAAACTCACAACAAGACCAAGTGTTGCAATTACAATCCTTCATAAGACAAACATCTTGATATTTACAATAACTTGTTACTTCGCCGGCCTCATTCATCTCTACTGGTCCAACTTGGCAACATCCAGAACCACAACAGTCATGTTGATGGTCCCAGTGTGTTTCCCATTCATTGCCATTCCAGAACTGCATCATCTTACAGCAACATCCCCACAGTTCACCATCGGTACAATTACACCCGTCTGGAACGGAGCCAGGCTCATAATATTTTGCATATGCCCATTCCCGTACGGACCCGGCGGCTGTCTCACAAAGTGAGTGTATACCAACACAACTCATTGTATGTGGACAATACGCTTTGGTTCTTTTACATGCATTCCCCGGCGCGGCGCCTGGGTATCCGACAGGGTCCCCGTCAGTATGGCATCCATCGGTGAGTCCTTCTGCGGCACCGCATTCTTCATAACAATCTTCACACCACCATTCTAATTCGCACAGTTCGCCTGCTAGTATACCATAGCCTGGACACAGTGGTGTCCTCTTCGGACAACTATCATCGCCACTCCAAGTTCCACACCTTCCTCCTCCTCCTGATGGACAATCATCAAAGCAATCGCCTTGGTTCGCATTACTGCAACTGCCCAAAACCTTTTGACACTCAACACCACCACAACCTTTTGTTACCCTCCATTCATATTCTTGACCTCCGATGTCTGGGCATGTTTCTGGACAATCATCACAGTTTGTTCCATCACAACAAGTCGTTGCATCTGAACAGTAATAGTTACAATTACTAAGGTCATCTGCGTGTGTCGCATCCCCCATTGTTCCATCGCCACATAATCTAGAACAGGGGCAAGGACAAGCACTATAATCGTCGCCTTCCCCTTTACACGGTCGTGGTGTATCCGCCGCAACTGGATAATGTGGACAACAACCATAATCACACCTTGTAAATGAACTGCCAGCAGGATGACCATCGGGATATTCTTGACAACAAGTAGCATCGGGTAAATAATCTGGTTGTAATGGGTATTGTGTGTTCCAACATTCACCATCGCAACAATTATATTCGCCGTCTGCTCCTCTGTGATACCATTCACAACAAGCCAATTCTCCATCAGATGAAACACAAGGCGCCTTACATCCAGTCTCTTGGCAATCAGCGGCGCCTGGATTGCACGCCCACCATCCAGGCGCTGTAGTACTTGTACACACACCACTTAAAGCATCGTCTTTACAACAAACTTCATTCTGCGGCCAGGCGGAATCACAACAATGCAATTCCCAATATACACCACCCACATGTTCCCAACATTCACATTCATCTAATCGACAACATCCATGTGAAGTTACGCCAAGTTCTCCCCACCAGTCTATATTATTTTGGCCTGGTGCTTGATGACATTCTTGCCCTTCTGGACAACACAAATCACCGCAAGCCTGACGAACATCATCGCCTCTACAACAATTTTTCTTTCCATCACTTGGTCCTCCTGTGCCACTAATTGTCCATTCAAAGTGTCCTTCTTGACACTCACAATCACAACAATTATCTGAGACAACCAAATCGTGAGGACTAATCCATGCATCTTTATCAACCCAACAAGTTCCACAATATGTTCCAGTGACATTTGTACCATCACATAACATACTACCACCACACCAAGGATTCTCGCCAGGCGACCACCACGAACAAGGACATACTGTGCCTTCTGTGCCATATAGTGGACAACAATCCCCGTCACAGCACCGTGGGTGACCAGTACAAGTTTTACAACAATAAGGTGAGTCTTCCCAATAACCGTGACCACAACATTTTTCGATGCCGTGTCCTTCGCACACACAATCCCCACCACATTCTTCTTCACAGCACTCTTGAGTGTTGGGATTTTGACATTCTCCTTGACAACAAATTTCTCCCTCTTCACAACATCCATTATCGCAACATACTAAATTCTGACCAGTGTTTTCTCCTTGTCCACATGGACATCCACCATTTCCTGCACAACAAGGACCAACTTCATCACAACAAGTACCATTACAACAAGTTTCGCCAGCGTCACAACCACAACCACCATTACAAGAAATATTCGGATTTGGACAATGACCATCT
>CEUI01023857.1_pt1 | contig 28027 bp, 64 predicted proteins | sample 531411 | NCBI WGS metagenome assembly CEUI01 (sample SAMEA2622841, study PRJEB7988) | marine metagenome | isolation source: saline water (ENVO:00002010), including
AAGGAATGACTTAATGTTGTTCGCCATCTTCTGCGCCTGACGAGCGTTACCCCGCAACACAGTTGCAATCTCATCTAGCAAACCATCTTCAAACTCAATACCATCAAGATTCAAACCAACAATGCGTCCGAGTTCGTTGTAAGTATATTCCTCCAAGTCAAGCCGCTCGCACCTATCCATCAAAGCATGAAAGATAGACTGCGCTTCGGTAGTCGCGAACATAAACGACTGACGAGTGAAATCGAAATCAACAGTATAATCCTCAAACGAGAATGAGGTGCGGTTCGCTGGGTTCGGATTCAAGATAGTCAACAACGCCATCGTAACGTCTTTCGGAAGCTCGCTGGCTTCGTCAAACAGTACGGTGCATTCCTGCTGGTTCATGTGTGGAATAACCACTTGATTAAAGAATTGGCCTACGTTCTTAATCGTGGAGCAATTCAACTCAAGGAAAGGCTTCGGCTTACCAAGAGTTTCACGCGAGGAAAGCTCCCGCGCACACGCTTTCGCCATTGTAGTCTTGCCACACCCCTTCGGTGCGACAAACATTAAATGAGGAATGTAACTGGACGCATGATAACCGTCCAAGAAGAAAGACAATTTACGTTTGGCAACGTCTTGTCCAATAAGGTCAGGGAATAAGGTAGGTTTCATTTTTATATAATAATATATGTTTACATCTGATACAAGCTAAATCTGCCAATCTTCTACATCAACTTTCTCTTCAGTGATAGTCTCGTATAATTCAACCATCTGCTGTGGGGAACAATGTTCAATATAATTAAGAACATAATCTTCAATTTCTTCAAAGGATTTAATATTCATTACCACTCCGTCTTTGCAAGGGTTACTGTCTCTGTCTCCTCTGTCTTGTTCATTTCAATCTGACAAGCATGAGATTCGATATTCTTGGTTGTAGCACTGAAGGCACGACCCGTGATTCCCATGTTCTCGGCATAGCGACGAGAGATAATCACGGTGGCTTGTGGTTTCAGATTCTCGTTGAGTTCAGCGAGAGTCACAGTCACGAAGCTCGTCGCGCCTTTGGTACGACCACTTCCGGGCTTACGAGTTTTCTTCATTCCCTAATGATACGGAAGTCTTGCGATGGATGCAAGCATATAATTAAATTTTTTTAAGTGCGCCTTGGGCCGTAACTCCTCATACGAGTCCGCTTATGCACCCAAAGCGCAGGGAACGGCCTCGATGGCGAGACTAATTTCGCTCCCATCACAGGCGCGGGGAAATGCGCCCATGTTCTCTTATACTAAAGGATTCTTACGCCCGTGTCAAGAGAGATTTCTTGATTCTTACAATCACTTTTTCGTTAAGCCTTCGGGCTTCGGGCGAATAAGGATTATTGACAATAATATCAGCTATTGATTTATCAAGATTATTAATTTCTTCATTCCAGAATTTTTTGTGAAGTGTCCAGAATGACGGATGGAGTTTAAGCTCGCTTATTTCGTTCATTAGTATTATTAATTTGCGCCCGTTGCAGGCACTTTGAATGTGATATTCATATCTTCGGCCAAACGTGCAGCATCGCGGGCAAGTTCGCCAGCGTGTCTACTATTTGGTTCTTCAATTACAAATTTTTGTTTCCAGTCTGGAAGCTCATAAAAGAGTTTGTTCCAAGCTGCCTCGTAACGTCTCGCCATCTCTGCACTCATTATATTAACCTTATAGTTGTTTTACATATTGGTCAAGGCAAAAAGACCAAAATATAAAAAAATTTAAAAATACTTAAAAATTACAATTAATTTGTTTATTACTATTATATTCTTTAATAAAGTCTAAAAAATTGATTATTTATCATTCTGGAGAGGCTTATTTCGGCGGCATTATTTCGCATTTTTTCGTTCGCAATTTGCATATTACATTCTTCGCGCGGAAAGAGAGACGGAGCGCAAAGCTGCGGCTTATTTGGCTTATTTTCGTTCACTTTTTCGTATTTAATTGTTTCAGTAACCATGATGCTTGTAGTCGCGGGTTGTCTTGATATATTTCGGGCATCTCGTCTAGTATTTCGGGCAAAACTACTAATAAAATATACATTAATATTAATATTTTGTATTCTGGTTCTAAATTTGGGTCATGTAAAATGTCCACGGTTGGTTATATTTGGCTTTATTGTGTTCATATTTCGCCGCAAAAAAGTAACAATTAAAATATAAAAAAATTTAATTATTTTCGCCGCTATCTATTTCTATATTGTTTTGTAGTTTATCTGGTAAATCGCCGCTACTATTTGAGAACGCTGATTTCGCTTTTGATAAATCATGTTCAATAAATTGTTTGTTTTGTGGGTGTGCTTGTGATTGCGCTCGCGCCCATGCTTGAAGTTCTTCTTGACTAAAAGAATTAAAATTTATACTATATTTCATATTAAATAATTTATAGTGTTGTTATTCTGTTATATTTTACACTATTAGAAGGTATATTTAATAATAATTTTAGACTTGACTTAATTGTAAATATATTTTCGCGCCATACCCATACTTCCACACTATCCCCCATTCCCTCCCACTACTCCACACTTGCAGTTGACTCTTAATTATATTTAAATTTTAATAAAAACTTGTATATTTTGATTGTTTTATATTCTGTTCTTTAATGCTCCGCTCGCTATTATGTAGAAGATGTATCCTATAATTAGATATGTTATTAGCATTTGTATTCATTGTCTTTTATATGTGATAAGGTTGTTGTTTATATGTAAATTATTAGTTATTTACTTGTTTATGTAGTGCAATAGTCATTCGAGTACGTTCCTGACGCATCCAATTCGCTGCCTCATCGGAAGTATCGAATGGGCCAACATCTTGGCCGTTGTCGAGTTGAACATACGTTCGATTACAAGTTTTTGGCTCTAGTCGTTTCGCTTCCCAATTAGGGTCGAAGTATTCTCTTTTTATGATGATTCTCATTTTTATTCGTACCTATCTAACAATTTTTTTAGTTTACCCGCTTCTTCGGTTAAGTCCATTGTATCGCCATCTTCTTTGTTAATTAGGCTCAAGATAATCAAATCATTCGGACTCAAACTATCTTTTCCTTGACCAAGCATCTTAAATCCCAAGTTGTTTTTGAGTCTTTTCTTTGCCCAATCGTCTAATTTAATTTTTACAATCATTTAATTATTCTACCTGTATTCATTTCTACTCTTACTGCTCTATCATCCCATAATTCAATCATACCATAATCTTTACAATTTGTCACCTCTAATCGTTCTCCGATATGTTCCTGCGCCCAATCTTGGATTAGCTGCCGTTGTGTGCCGTCAGGGTCATGTGAGATTCGGGCCGTGAGGATTTTGACTGTCTTGCCTTCACTTAACCATCCCTTCACGCGATTAACCATCAGCGGGATAGGTTCACCGATATTTCCACCATCCCAACCTTCGTAGTGTGCCAAGGTTCCGTCTAAATCTACTCCAATCCAACCACTCATCTATTCATCCTCCCCAACGTAAACCATCCACTCATCGTGAAATTCCTCATCAGTGTACCCTTTGAGTGATTCCTCCAAGCGGTCAATCGCGTAACTATGCAAATCATCCATATCCCAGCTATCCACAATTTCTCGCGCTAATTTTTCTCGGTTACTTGCAAGGTTTGCTACGATGTTGTCTTTGCCGTGTTTTCGTACTTTTACCCACATAATTTAATTCTCCATTACTTTTTTTACCTTCTCAACTAGATTATGTACGTCTTGCCAAGTATAATCTTCATCGAGATTACCATTGGAACACATCATATTGTTATAGCTTCCTCCAAAGTTTACTCGGCAAGTTTCTGCACACTCCCAAGTAAAATTGCTGTATGTATTTGTTTTCTTTTTCGACTTGCCTCTGATGTGCAATGTGATGAAAGGAACTTTCTCTTGCGGTTTTGCCATCCTCACCGTGCAAGTCTCCGCTGGAAACTTATCAGTTTGTGTTCGTGGAATAATGTCCTCGTCCTTGATTTTGCCTTGTGCTGCTAGACCCTTGACCCTGCTATTCGATTCCCATTTTATATTCATAATTTTTTTATGCCTCTTTTACTTGTAAGATTTTATACTTGAAAGCGTTAGCTTGGGCTTTGTACGCTTCCTTTACGCTTTTTACGTCTCTAAAAACACCTTGGGTAAGCATCCAAAGCGGGTTATCGCAGCTTGGTTTATTATCACCATAGTATTCAACTTGCATCCAATACTGTTTCATTTTATTCCTTAATTAGTTGTTTTAAATTTTTGTTTTTAAAATTGAGTTCGTTGAATAGTAGCCGACTCAAGGTACTTGCAAATTTGGTTACTTCTGTTTCATTCTTATCTTCAAAGAATGCGTGAGTGACTTCGTGAATGACTGTATTGAAAATGGTTTGGTTCGTTTCTAACGGGCTTACTTCAATATCTGCTTCTCTGTTTTTAGGAAAGTAACAGAACCCCACGCATTGACCGCATTTCCTTGCGTCAGGCTTTTTAAAGCGCACCGTATATTTGATGCCGTGTTGGTTTTTAAACTTGAGGTTCATTTTATGCCTCCAATAATTTTTCTATTCCTTTGACAACCTTCCCTGTCCAGAACCATTCTTGGTCGTATTCTTCCAAGACTTTCATCTTCTTATCGCAGCGACAGAAATGAAACCATCCATCAACTTCCCAAAGCGTGTCAAAATCTTCGATGGGTACGATTGCCTTTCTATTCCCAACTTGCAACCAAGCGTGTGTTGCGTGTTTCGGTGGACGCGGAATATGAATTTTTTTGTCTTTGCCGACAATTTTGTACGGTCTGGCTGGTCTTGGCATTTTAAATTTTTTTATATTTGTTGGTTTGAATGAGTGGGTGCGGCAGGGGAAACCAACCTAAACCCTACCGCACCCATCGGGTGCGTGATGACCCTAATTGTTGTGAAGGTCGTCCTTCGCAGCTTTGTAGCCAGCGTACCAACCCTCATTGTATTCGTCTGTTTCAGCTTCCATATCCTCATCCCAATCATAGAAATCGTCATTCAGACCCTCATCCAAGGGTGGGGCTTCGATAGACTCGTAATGCCCAACAACCTTGTATTTGCAAGTGCGGAGTTTTTGACAATCGCAATCGCGAGGAACACTTACCACATCAGCGGGGTTAATCTCAACAATCATCAAATTGCCGCCTCCCCCAGCCCATCCCTTTGCGTATTCGTAACTGCCAGCATGGAAACCGTTAGAACATCCAATGTCGGCGTTATCGCACACGCCATTTCGACGCATTTCAAGAACGGAACCTACGGAGTTATCAAACTCGCCACTCCATTTGTCCTTGAAGTCTTGGGCGACTCCCTTGTATGCAAGGAAATTTCCTTCGGGCGTAATGGGCATACTCTTATGCTCAAGGAACGTGTAGAGTTCGTCCACCGCACGGCGGGAAGGATTATCCATGAGCTTACCAAGGAATTTAACCAAAGGTTGATACGGAAGGTTCTTTCGCATAAAGTCGAGAATCTTGTCTACGACCAGACCATGAACCACTTCGCCGTTAAAGTGAACCGCACCATCCTTTACCTCGATACCGGAGGCTTCGTCCACATAATCTTGGACTGCCTTACTCACATCAAAAAGATTTTCAAGACGCTCCCACTCCTCGTCTGCGAGTGCTTCTTTAGCTCGCTCAAAGGCGGGATGGTTAGATTGCATCGTGTGGGCTTTACCGTCTAGCACCACAGTTAGACTTTGTTCTGTCAGAATATACGGAATCATGGTTTAGTTTCTTTCGTTGTTTGTTGTCTATTCTCTAATGATAGAGAAATTTTGCGAGCTAGTCAATACCTAATTTCACTTTTCTTCAACTTTTTTTGCTCGTAAGATTTAAGATTTTCTTCCCGCAGGGAAGGAACCTTTAAATTTAGTTTAAAAAACTTGTGATTGCCTATTACTTTCACGGGAGTCTTTCCCTTGGCCCATTTGGGGCTTACCTTGAGGGTGCAATAATGGTCTGCTCCACCCGTGACACACTGATTGAGTCTTACTTTCATTACGAGTCTCGCAAGCTGCCGCGCATAACCTGCCGAACGAGAATCCCACAGATACCAAAGTTGACTCTCTCTCTTTACGCCATTCCAAATCGAAAACTGACTAGGCTGTAAACACACCTTTGCTGGCGTGAGGTTGCGTTGTGACGCTCTTTTCTGGATTACGCAAGCTACCGCATACATTCCTATATTACCCTCTCCCCGCGCTTCACCAAGGATTGTGAGTGCAATAATCCGCTCGTCAGGAGTCAATACCTCATCAGCATTCGCTGACATCACCGACAAACACATAATATAAATAAATTTTTTTAAATTGTCCACCATTGTAGTCCTTTTATGTCTTTAATAATTTCTCTGTACGCCGCTGCTTTACCTCCATCGTAATCATCCATCACAATTAAATCTGCGAGTTTCTTCTCGTACTTCTCTACAAGTTTGTGAAAATCTTTTTCATTCATAAGACTAACTTTCTTTAAGGGTTAATGCCCAAACCTTTTTACAAATAAGAACATGACAAGCATTAAAAATTGGCTGACCACTATCTTTTAAGACAAAGGTTTTATATTTGTAAGGGTCATAAATAATTTGTTTCCATTCATAATCTGGATAATCTAAATTCTTAAATTCATCAAATTTAATCTTGGCGTGAGCGGCAGAAAATTCTGCATTAGATTCATCGTGCCACACCACATCCGAAATGTACCCGCGAGCATAAGCATGAACATTTTTTCGCCGTTCATTTCGTACCCTTTGATTACCCTTTGAACCAACAGCAAAGACAGGTTTGTAAAGAGAAACTAAATCCGCATACCCCTCCACCAACCCATCTTTACGAACCGAATAAACCACACCACACTTATGAAGATTTCTATAAACCTCCCGCTTATATTTCTTCGTCTCTGCAACAGTAGTCATTTCAATTAAAATTTTTTTATATTCAAAATTCTAAAAGGTGGCTCCCCAACGAGGGGGAACCACCGTATCTCACGGACAACCTACAAACCGCGAGTCTCCTTTCGAGATTAGACCTTCCGCGCATTACAGAGGTCAATCACATTAACGTAGTTTGTAATTTTATCAATTTCAACTGATTCCAAACGCCTCCCATCAACCAACGAAAGCATAGAATACTTCTTCAAGAGTTTCTTAAAGGATTTACTCAAGTCATACAAAGGCTTCGTATCTTTAGTGCTAAATTCCACGCTGTAATTACGCGCCAACTCTCTCACCGCATTGACAATTTTAACCATCCCTTCGTCGTGAGACATTGCTTCAAATTCCTTCGCAAAATTTGCCGCCTCACCATCTTTGAGTGCCAACTTGGGGCTTACTTCTCCTACGAAAGAGGTAATAAATTCTTCAAAATAATATCCAAAATTATATTCTCTCCGTCCTTTTAAAAAGTCTGACTTTGCTAGAGTGTCCGCTGCCACTTGAGTAAGTTTATCATCCTTAATCTTTTGATTAAGTTTCAATTCCACCCAATCGTAAAGATTAGTCCAACCGCTTTTACCCTCGACTTTGTGAGCGTCTTTGATTTTAAAAGCATAAACGTGCTTCGGAAATTCAATTCCAATTTGCTCCAATTCCTCTTTCAAGTGAGAAATTGAATGCGGGTCACGAAAAGAATTATAGCCTTCACTCTTTAGATTCTGAATTTTAAAAGATTCAAGAATAACGAATACGCCACTTTCATTCTCAATGTCTAAATCAGCAATTTTCCACCAATCAGACTTTTTACGATTCCAAGAGCGACCATCGTAATCAAAATCAAACTCAAAACATTTCGCAGAATGTTTAGCATCAGAACCATACGAACTTCCGCTACCACTGGCGTTAGAATAACCGTCAAATTCCGATAGTTTATGCTTGGGTAACTCTGAAAGTTTCAAAAATTCCCCATCAAAATTCTGGTTTTTTATCCAAAGTTTCTTGGTTTGTTCAGCCGATTGAGTCTTCCCATCGTCTTTCGTGAAAGACGAAAATTCAATCAAGTGAGGAATCTTTTTATCCGTAAGAAGCAAAGGGAGAACGCGCCCCAATAATCCCCGCCGATGACCAATATCATTTTCGATGATAACGGTATTCCGTTCGCAAGAAAAATTCCCCGCCTCCACAGGACGGTAGCGATCAGAACGTGCTGTTTTAGAAAAGCGATGAAGCTCAACCGCTTCCATACCCCATGTAGAATACGAATCATCATCAACCGCTTTCCCATTCCAAAACAAATGCTCTTTCAAAACGTGACGGAGTTGATAAAGTGGAGAATCTGTACGAAACACTGTTCCGTAAAGACACTTCGCGTCAAACATGGTCTTGCACTCCTTAAATTGTTTTCCAACAATCGCAGATAATTCATCAACTACCTTTTGCAAATGCTTCTTTAGTTGAGCGCGAGTATAATCTGTAAATTGAAGTTTTTCGCGTGAAGCTGAAATCTCCAAATCTCCAATCGGAACCTTTAAAAGAAGATTCTCCACAACTAGATTGTAAATTTTATCATCGTGTCGTAAATTTAAATCGGAAGATTCAAATGGATAGCCAATGTTTCCCATAACCACAACAGCATTATCACGCCGCCGCCAATAGTCACCCCGAACATCGCGCCACTCCCAAGTCTCGCCAGAGAATAAAATTGCGTCATCTTCGTAATCAAATTCTGCGACACCCTTTACCTTCGGGCGCACTTTAAAATGTTTAAAAAGTTTCTTGGCTTTTGATTCAAATTCCGAAACATCATCTTCCCTAACAGGAACAACAATTTCAATACCGTTGGGTTCTTTCGTCGGTTCTTCTCCAATCTTTGAAATTTGCCCAACTTGAGACGGGTCAATGAAAGCGTTATAGATATTCTTCACGCCATCTAAATAAGAATTAATTACAAAATTATCACCATAAGCAAACGCCGATTTTGACCCAATTCCAAGCATACCAATCTGGTCATTGGTATTCCGCTTCGTGGATTCCCCATAAAAAGCATACACATCTTGAATCTCATCATCGGACAAAGCGGGGCCGAAATCCCGAACCTTGTAAGTAAGATTCAACTTGGTGGGAAGGGTGACTTCAATCGGTGTATCTTCTTTACCAACTACCGTATGAGCATCAACAGCATTGCAAGTGTATTCCCGCAGCACGGCGAGAACCTTATCGGAGTAAAGTTGATTACGGAGGATTCCGAGAATGTGGTGAAGTCCCGATGCTTTGATTCCAAATTTTACAGAGGATTCAATCCCGCGAGATTTCAATGAATTAGGATTAGCGACAGTAGGTTTCATGTAGGTTTGTCTTTCGTGTAGGTTTAGTTGTTATCGACTATATTCCTATGGTAAAGGGTTCTTGCATCCTTGTCAACACCTAATTTTCACTTATGTCCATTCTTCTGGTCAAATCGCGCATCTTTCGCCTTGGTGCTGTTGTAGTGCTTCCATAAAAGCGCGTTTGTTGCGTCGTACAAGTCATTTACTGTCTTATATGCGGGGAGACGATTGTAGTCTCTCAAAAATTCATTGTAAAATTGAACCTTAAACGCTCGATGCGTGTATTCATGGTTGTAAATTTCTTGAATCCGTTTGCTGTACCATACCCGTGTTTCTTCGGGCATATCGTAAGGGTATTTCACGCGAGGAAGCGTAAGGGTAACATTAACTTTAAGATTCAATCGACTAGCACGAAACCCATACCCCGTCTTAATATGAGTATGTTTCATTATAGGTTGCCATTCGCAGTAACCTTGAAACCCTAATTGTTGTTGAATTGTCCACCAGTTGCGAGTAAATTCAGCCGCAGTATTACCTGTTACATCGTAATACTTAACCTTATCAACCAGTTGTCCACTTGCGGATATTAAAAAATAAAAATAAACCGCAAGCATAAATAACAGTCTTATCGACCCTATAAAAAACTTACCATTAGTTTTAAGATAACCTCTTGAGCTTGGCCCAATCCTGCTATCACTATTGTTTACACGCATTAATGCCTCCTATTTTAATTAAGTAAAAATATATGAAATGCCCAATAAGATTAGTGTAGTTGAAAATAACGCAAGTAAAAAATAATCTAATAATGAACCGCGCCTGACTTCATCCCAACGCTCATTTGTGGTCTTATTCACTTCTTCTAGTTTCTCCTGCGTCTCTCGTAATTGTACGCGCAAGTCTGTTAGCTCACGCGCCAATTCGATTTTATCACCATTCGCTAAAGTTTGTGAATTTTTAATAAACAGATTAGCGGCATCTGTTTCCTGCTGTTGAAGTGTATGGAGGAAATTATTCATCAAAGCTAATTTGAAACCTAGAATTATTACTATTTAGGTGATTCTTTAAATCGCTCGATATAACCTCTTTAACATGAGATTGCTCAATCAATTCCGCTACGTCAACCATCGCACTGTATCTACCTAATATACCGCAAAAATCTGCTGGCATATTATCTAGGTATTCTGTCGAATACGTTTGCTGACCATCTACGGTAACGTAATCTTGTTCTGTGGCTGCATAGGGGTGAGAGTCTAATTTCGCTTCCAAGAGTCTGATTTCTTGACCTATCGTATCCAGAACAGAGTCATCAATCTTAATCATAAGACAATGATATAAAAAATTTACTGGCTAGTCAAGGACATCTTTTTATCTAACTTCTTTCTTAATTTCTTTAACGCCTCTTGTTCTATTTGACGAATGCGTTCGCGGGTAATCCCAAATTTATTACCTAACTGCTCAAGAGTATTACAATCAACATTGCCCAAACCGAACCTATATTTAATTACATATCTTTCGCGTTCATCAAGGCTCTTTTCCATTTCATCTTTTAATGTTTTTAAATCGTCACTTTTGAGCGTAGAAAGCAAAGGCGTCTCGGTAGACAAATCTTCAACAGTCTCTAGTCTTTCTCGTTCTTCCTCATCGTTTAATTTTTCATCTAAATGAGTAAAATTATTAATTAAATTAAATTTTTTTGTATTCTTTATTTTATCTACTGATACATTTAGTTCTTTTGCTATTTCTGAATCTTCTGGTTCTGCGCCATGTCTTATTTCATAATTTTTAATGAAATTAATAATTGAATGATGAAGTTGAGTTAAATGAATTGGTAATCTAATTGTGCGCGACTTGTTTGACAGGGCGCGACGAATTGATTGTTTAATCCAATAAGAAGCGTAGGTGCTAAACCGTGCGCCTCTAGTTGGGTCAAACTTTTCGACTGCACGAACCAAGCCAAGGTTTCCCTCACTCACTAAATCAGGAACCTCCATTCCTAGATTCTTATATTCTTTAACAATTTTGATAACGAGCCGAAGATTAGATTTAATCAAACGCTCGCGAGCCGAATCAGAAACTACTTTATTGCTACCGCGAATTTGCTCGGCAAGTTCAACCTCTTGCTCTTTAGAAAGAAGAGGGGTGTCACCTACTTGCTTGCAATATATCAAAAAATTTTTATCCTGTGCGAAATACAATCCTTCACTCATATCGTAAGAATTGTAACATGAATTTATACTAAAGTCAATCTAATTCATCCTCGCCAACGGGGGAAATAAGACTAATTTTCCCCTCACTATCCGCGCCATAATACTTCATCACAAAGTCGATTGCCTCTCTCTTGGAAAGAAACATTTCAACAGTTGTCCAAGATTCAAATTGTGGATTGGATGGTGGAACATCTACGGAATACATAATTAATCTTTCCTTTTGTTTTTATCGTACCTTAATAAACCTTGCCAATAACTTTCTCTGCCATGACTTTTTAACCTACGATAAATTACCTCTGCTAATTCTTCCCGCGCTACTGGAGAAGCGATATTTAATTGAGTATCCTTATATTCTTCCAAGACCTCTAAAATAGAATCTTTAATGTTCATTTAATTCCTGCTCAATTTCTTCTATGGTATGATTGACGTATAAAATCTTACCATTAATCATGTTTACCTCTGCGTACACCTCTCCCGTTGGGCTAGGGTTTTCAAACACATTTCGTGATGTTTCTTCGCTTCTCTCCAGCACATGAGAAACATTATCCCAATTCAATAAAATTGAACATAATTCCCCGTGCGCGTGTCTAATTTTTAATTTAACATTCTTCATTGATAGTATAATCTTCAATAGTAATACTCTTACGAGCGTAGCCACAATTATGATGTAGCAAATCATATAATTTTTCGGGCGATAACGGTTTAATCTCTGGTCGAGAATTATTCGTAGCGCAACCAACGAAACCCAACATAAAAATAATTAAAAATAATTTCTTCATATTAATATCCTAATTCTTTCTCTAATTCTTCTATCTCCTGTTCAATTTCAATGTCATCTGGAAATCTATCTGATAAGGCGTATAAATTGTTTAACTTATCTTCAAGATGTTTCTCGCGAAGCGCGTCTCTATACGCATCGCCCTCTGTTTTGAAGTCACTTCTTTGTTTCATAGTTGAAAATAAAATTAATTACAAGGTCAAAAATCATAAATAATACGGCAATCGGTGCTGCCATTACTACAAATATAAATAAATAAATAAATAATTCCATCATAAACTCCCAATTAATACCTTCGCGTGTTGCTTAAATATGCGAACAACTTTCGCCGCACGTTGAAAACCATTTTCGTCATATTTTTTTGCCCAACGGTCAAGCAAATTCAATAACTCTTGCTTAAAAAGTCTGTCTAAAACATTTTTCCTTCGCGTCCGTTTTTCGCCGCTATCTTCTTTTTTTCTATTCATAGTCACGAATTGCAATCACATAAGGAAAGCGCGGAACCCCATCGGGAGTAAGATTAAAATACTTAATCGTTGCGGTCTTTCCAATTAAAGTTTCGGCATTTTCTAAAAGTTCCGTGAGATACTCAAACGTACCTTTTACATTAGATTGAAAATCTTTACCATCTTTATTTTTAAACTTAAAACTCTTTACCGTTCCAGAACGATTTCCTTTCCCTTCTTCGTATCCAAGAATAACATATTCTTCATCAATAAATTCCTTGCGCTTGAGCAAATTCGCTGAACGCTTATTTTCGTACCCATAATTCACACGAACCATTTGTCCTTCAAATCCTTGCCCAAGGTATTCTTCATATTTCTCATCTAAAAGTTTTTGAGACGTAATCTCTGTCGTTTCCACTAAAACGATAGAATCCCAAAGATTAGAATACGCAACATGGGCGTCTTGAAACTTATATTCAAGAGTATTGAACCGAGCGCGAAACTCTACCTTCTCATTGTGAGAACCAATTCGGGGCGCATCATAAATCCAATACTGAATATATTTTCTGCTTTCTTTCCTGTGTTCGTCTGTTAATTTTTGCTTGCGAACAATATGCGTAATTTTATTAAAATCATCCTTACATTCTTGACTATACAACTCCCCATCAAGGATGGCATTTGGATTCAGTTCAAAGAAGTAATCTAATTCTTCGCGAATATGAGGGATAGCAACTATCTCTTTGCCATTGCGCGTAAAGAACCCATCTTTCGTTGCGATGCAACGAATCCCGTCGAGCTTGGGTTGACTAAACACTTCCATAGCGGGAACGCCAGCTTCATGCGCCGTTAGTAATTTATCAACTTCGGCGTGTCGATTTTTATTTTTAAAATCTTGAGCCAACATCGGTTCGTAAAATTTCTTTTTATCAATGTTTTTAAGATTCAAAGAATAACCACCCTCTCGCTTCTTCTTGTGCTTCGCCTCCGCTTCTTTCAAGGCTTGCTCAATGCCAGAGGTTTCATTGGTCTTACCTAAATTTTTCCCCTTGCAAGTAGTCCATTTGTTTGTAATTTTTGCGCCATCTTGCTGACCAGTAATTGTACGAAATTTGTTTTCTTCAATTTCAATTTCCCAAGTCTGGACTTTTCCAACTGTGGTACGCTTGTATAGTGTAGGTAATTTCATAGATTGTTCTTTCATTATCTGATGTTCTTGGTCTTGTGTCAAGAACCAATTTTAAAAAATTTTTTAATTCTGGTAAACCAAGAGTCCTTTGGCGGGGGAGGACTCCCGAATGCTCGCCGCGCTCTTAAAGCGTCTTGATAATCATAACCATGTACGTCATCATACCATCGCCATGCGCCTCTCGTTTGAGGAGTTTTACCAAATTTCTCCGTATATTGCTCATCCCAAACCCAACACCCACTATTACCCGTAGGACTCCAATTCGGCGGTGGTAAAGTTTCATTCATTCTTGTTCATCCTCCCGCTCTGCCATTCCTTCATCAGAAATATCATGGCAAGCATCGCACATTAAAATACCCCATGTGGAAGTGTATAAATAACTCGTTTCCTCACCACATTCGGGGCATTGCATCTTATTTTCATTCATACCGTCACCTCATCCCAATCTAACACCGTTGGATGTTCTTCATAAACAAGCTCTTCCCAATCTTGACCCTTGGCTAAAATTTTAATAACCTTACCGTCATATAAATCCGTTCGAGAATTTTCAATAAGAGTAAATACTTTATCCAAGGCGTCTGGTGTAATCGGAGCGAAAGCCGCAATCTTTTCGTCTCCAGCCCATAATTCATACCAACTTTCAATCATTGTTTTCCTCCAGTTCTGGACGTTGTTTTTTAATTAATTTAATTATTTCTTCTACTTTAGTATTCGGCGTTTCAAACGAGCCGTGCGCTATTTTATTAATTTTTTTAATTAGTTCGTAGTTTCTCATTTTTACATCCCCCAATAAGGGTCTTGGTCATTTTTATTTTCATTATCAATCCATTCTTGAGCTTGCCATACCTCATCAAATGGGCCTTCAACCACACCGTACTCATCTACAATCCAATATCCACTTGAGCGTTCAACGATTTCCATTTTTAGTCCTTTTATTTTTAATTCTCTAATACATAACTCCAATATCTACTGTCTTTATGTCCCTGCTTCCTATCCCAAAGAATACAACGCGCAATGTACGATGGAATTTGCCACATACGGCACATATCAAGCCAATAATTTTCAATTTCCTTGTATCGGGTAGCGTCTTTACTTTGGTCGAGATTGAAGGCTTGGAACAAATGTGTATCCATGCAAGTTGTCTTCGCTTCGTTTGGGTAAATCATTTCCAACGAGAACGAAACTTTTGCAATTCCAAGACCAAGGATGTTCTTAACAAGCCTATCCCTAAAATCTTGCCAATTTCCATCTTGGTATTTGTACCATTCGGGGTCTTGCCAAAATTTACGAGCAAAAGTTGAAATAAATTTAACACGATTATTATGGAGTCCAACACGCGCCCCTTTAATTATTTCCATGAGTTTTGCGTCATCATTGAACCAAACAGTCCAATCTTTAATAGCCTCATAACCAATTACATTACGCTCCCATGTAGTATGAACAGACATAAAAGCAAATAACCATCGCTGAAAAATTTCCGTATCATTCTTTGGGCGCACGGTTTCCCAATAAGATTTATACGTTTCGACCTCGGTTTGGTCAAGATTATTAAAAATTACATTTACTTTAGAATAGTTAATGTCGTTACGGGCTTTAAATACGCGCCCCGTAGGATTCCACAACGGAAGTTGCCCCAATTCTGGATTAGGATTATCCGCACCAATGAAGTCTAGTTGTTTGTAGGTCGTTAACATACCCCAAGATTAATGGAGTCTTACAAGGGTGTCAACAAAAATTTTTGCCGCCTACTGCGCCCCTGTTGCTGTGAAATTTCTTTCCAAGCAATTTAGGGCATCTTCGGCGGCGGCGAGTTTCTCAACTTGCTTCGCCATCTCATCAACAATTTGAGGATGCTCGCCAATACCCGCGCTGTCGGCATAATATACTTGAAGTGTTGCTAATGCCTCTGTGCGTTGAGCTTCAAATCGCGCCACAAGGGCTTCGTGAAGCACTTCGGGTTTATTGTATAATGCTAGATTCATTTATTTTTATTTTTTCTTTTAATTCTTTTGGAAGATAAGCAGACCTCAACACTATTTTGAGCATTCTTTAAATAAAGCACTTCTTCGTCTTTATGCTTACCGCATTCTTCCTCAAAGAATACAAGGTCTGCATACAACTTGTTTAAATACTCTATTTGGTCTTTCTTTTTCACTATTGAACCGTACCTACGCGAGCGTCTGCTTGCATACGCCTACGCATTTCGTCCTCCTGCCTACGATTTTCCATAATAGTTTTCTTGATTTCGTCTGCCTTACCCATTAAATAAGACCTATCATCATCAGAAAGCTCATTACAATCTTTCCACGGGATTCCTACTAGGGTATAGAGTTCCCAATTTTCTTCTTGTTTAGTCATAATAAATTACTTATTTGGCGTTTTTCGTTTCGCTTTTCGTGTTACTTTCTTCGCGGATTTCTTCGCGGATTTCTTCGCAGATTTCTTCGGTTTCGTATCACGAACCTTCTCGCGCCATTCTTGTTTTGGGCAATACTTCCAGCCCTGCTCTTTCACGCGCACTTCTGCATCTTTATCTGACAGACGCTCAATCTTGCGCCCCTTCTTTACGGTTTTCATATATTAAAATTTTTAAAAGGTGGGAGAGAGGATTACTGCATTACCTCCAAAGTCAGCACCCAATACAGTTCATGTTAGCCAACTTACAGAAATCACAAAGCTCATACGATTGCACTCTGCCGCTGTGACCCCCTACTTTACCCCTTGAGATACAGGGTTATTCAGTCACTCCCTGAAGCCAGCCGTCGCCAGCTTCTAAATTGTTAAAGAACCATTACTATAATTAATAGTATAACTATCTTACGCCCAAGTCAAACACTTTTTTCAAAATATTCATCTACCTCCGAAAGTGTTGCTATCCGCAAATCTTCTTCTGCTACAAGAAATTCAGTCCCATGCAAACTCATGTTAACAAACTTCTTGGAATGAATACCCGAAACATACGCCCAATCCTTAAACCGAGCAATGATATTAATTCCATGAACCCTGTAAAGACGCCCACGGACAGGCTCATCTACTAAATCTCTTTCAATAGTATCGTCAATTAAAACTTCTTCTTGATTAATATAATCTTCAAAAGCATCCCCAACACTTACAACCTCATCACTTTCTAAATAACCCTCACCGAAACCATATACATCATCTATTATTTGACCATTTTTATTTGGCGTTTCCCCCAAGTAAAATACGGTAAATTCGCTCCCATCTTCTGTATTTAGCTTTTCTTTTTTCATATTAAATTATATTAAAAAGTTTCAACAAAATAACTACTTGTAATGTTAATGTGCAAACTGCTAAAAACGTCCTCAAAAACTCCATCAAGTGATTGCATTTATCTAACTTTCTTTCTGTCTTTCTTAACCAAGAATCGCTCATTTTTCCTCCTCCTTCATATGCGGGTTTGGCTTTCCTAATCTAGCAAATAATTCAACAAGTAAATCATGCTGACCTAACTTATAATTAAATTCTTTTATTTCTCTATTTGAATCTGTTGGCATGGGAATGTCTTGCAGAGCAGTATTAACATCGTCCCACTTCTTATTTAAAAAATTAGATAAATCTTCTGTCATTAAAGTTAATTTTAATTTTTATTTGCGTCCTTGTCAACACTATTTTTAACAGGTCTATCTACTGTCATTGCATAAAAGTCCTTATCATCCATGCAGTCGCAGAGTTGATTTAAAATATGTGCAATATCATTATTATTTGATAGCTGCGCTTCATAAGCTATCTTTTTAATTTTCTTCTTTAGCTCGTTTCTCGAAACGCTCATTTCCAATTCAATGCCTCACTGGTGTTGGGAAATTTTTCTATGAAAATATCCTTAATTGCATTTGCAATATCTCTGTGTTCTTTCTGTGTGTTCTCTTCCGCTCTCAAATTAATATAATGAATCCAACTACGAACCGTACCATTCATATACATAGTTGTGCGAGTGCCTAAAGGTAAAACAGAACGGGCGCATTCTTTAGCTACCCCCGCTTCAATTAATTCGTCGTAAACGTGTTTAGCTTCGTGCATTATGGAAGTTGCTTTAGCTTTAAGCGCGGGGTCAGTAATAACTTCTGAACTACTTTGTCTATTCTTATCCGCAGGAGAACGTAATTCAAGAAGCTCTAAATCCGTAGCTTGACTATATCTTTGGCTAAATTCTTGAAAAGAGAAACTTCTATGGCGTAAAATTTGTGCGGCGATAGCTCTGCTTGTTTCTATTTCGACACACATACTTGCAAGCTCGAAAGGCGACCAATGTTTATGTTTAATTAAAAATTTAATTAATTTTGGAGCAGTCTCCATATTCATTTGATTCTTCGGATTAGAGACTCTCGCACAATAAACAATAATGTCCTCCGCGCTCATAGGCGCACGGTCTGGCGTACTTATTTGCGGCTGCGTAAGTGATATTAATTTAACATTCATTTTCTATTTCTTACCCAATGTAAAATCCCCTCGCCAATAGCTCTGAAAAACATCAATACAGTTAAAACAACTATTTGGACGATGTACCAAACTTTTTTGAAGAATCCTATTCCTTCGCTCATCGCAAAATTCTATGTTTAACGATTTTCTTTGAATGCTTATCTGAATACAAAAAGATAATCATATCTCTCCCCTCACGCGGATTATGAAACTTAACCCAATCAATGTTAAAAGGGTTCTTGCTTTGATAAAGCTCTCTTGTATCCCACTCTCCACGAATGTTCTTCTGTAATTTCTTTTTAACTTTAGGTTTAGGTTTAGGTTTAGATTTCATCGGTAACTTTCTCCTATTACTGCTATGGGTTTATCGCTCTTATATTCAACAGTTCCCCATTTGTCATTTATTTGACAGTATAAACTAACCACTTCTTCGGGAGATAAGTCTGAATTTAAATAATTAAATAAAAACTTCCGTAATTCTTCTATTTCGTGATATTCTAGGCGCATTCCATCTTTAAATAATTAGTATTAAAATCATTATCCTTCCAAGTAACTTGTCGCCCCGTATCTCCATTAAACCAATAGTGAGCAACTTGAATATCTGAACCGCCATCGTCAGACCCTCGATAAATATCATATATGGAATCTGCGATATTAATATCATCCTTCGCTCTAACGTGCATTTCAACAAAGTCGCAAGCCTCCTCGAACGACATGAAATGCAACTTTCCATCATTCATCCACCCCGCATAAGGGGCATCTTCTTCGGCATCAATATATTCTCTTTGGTAAGCAAAGCTCCCTCTAATGTTTTCGCTAAAAATCCATTCACCTTGCTGTCTCTCATAACAATAAACCGTATACGGCCAAGGTTGATTATTACTTTCTTTCTTCTCTGGCCCCTTTTCGTCATCCTCATATTTACAAGTAAGAGAAATTGCGGGAAGGGTTGATGCCAAAGCACTTGCTTTGATAAAATCTCGTCTATTCATGGTATTCTTTTATAATGACTTTATTTTGCAAATATGTCAAGCTGTTCTCGCGCATAAAACAAACGCATCCAAATATCCTTTCTCACGCCTTCTGATTGCGCGTATCGGAGACGCATCATGGAATAATACAGAGTCTTGAAGCATGAACATATCACCCGCGCCCAAAGGTTTGGATAGCATGGGCGTATCTCTGTTATCTGGGTGATAAGCTTTCAACTCTCCACCTTCTATATTATTTCTATTTATGCCTATCATCGCAATGTGGTCAAACCCATCTTGATGAACCCCCTCTGGGGAAACAGGCGTAACCACCCAAGGGCCATTTTTAGTCAAATAATCTTCGCTATCTAAAGTAACAATCCTCATTTGATGAACTTCTATTTCTTGTCCGTCTACCAAATTATTAGAATTTTTAAATAAATGACAAATCTCCTTGAACCCCTCGCTTTGAATCGTAGAATCTTCTAAATCCTCAAACTTGCGGGACATTCCTCCTTGATGTTTATTTAGGTCTTCGCTTTGGAGAAATTCTCTAGTCTCCAATTTTTCAACAACAATTTCTTCGGCAGCGTTCCAGAATGTCGTTCGTAACTCAACAACTGAATATCTTCGTAATCTATACTTACCATCTGCGTGTGAAGTTTCTGGTAAATTATCGAAAGAGCTTTTCAAGCTATGAACCCCTTCATTACTTAATTTATTTAATTGTAATAATCTCATTTATTCCCTTTCCCAAAATAAAACAATACACGACCTGTTGCCTTCTTCTACTGGGCAAGCGTAATGCCAAAGATTTTCATTATCATTGTCTAATATAACCGCTGTGTTGGGCATGGCTGATAAAGAATATAAATTATTTTTATTTTTATTTATGTAATCAATAGAAGATTCTGTTGTCGAGTAATATGTTTTCCTGTCATTTAATTTTTCACATTCTTCCGTCACTATATTATTTGTTCTATTTCCGTTAGAATCATAAAAAGGGAAAACTATTTCGCCGCCCTCCGTTGGTTCTTCTACATATAAAATTAAAGAATAACGCCTCTTATCTCTTCTATTTAAATCGTGATGCAATACTCCTGTTTTATTTTCGTATCTATAAATTGCATCTTTTAACTTGTAATTTTTGATGTCGGGATTTTGAAGTTTAACTGCTTTATCTAGTAAAGCTATAGTTTTATTTACATTTTCATCATCGTCCGCGAAAACGCCACCACCATCCAATACAACATTAGTATTACGAGAGCGAGACGTTACCACATTCAAAACCTGTTCAAAATCTTCTTTAGATAAAAAGTTATTTATTACAGACAGTCTATCTACTGTCGGAGATGAAGATTCATTTCTATTAAACCATTCTTTTATAACATTTAACATAACAAATTTTAGATTCTTAAATTCATTCAATCGACGAGAACAATACGGAAACCAATCCGTACCAAACGGTACATATATTCTAACACGTTCCCCCTTATCTTTCAAGCTATTTTGAATATCTCTTCTAATTCCATATAAAAATTCATACTCGTATAAACCTTCTTCTATTTCAGATAACAATTCCTCATCGTGAGTCCCTATTGCATGATACTTATTTGGGTTATGAGATTTTAATAACTCGGCCAGTAATAAAAATGAATTTTTAATTTTTTTATCGCTTTGATAAGCAAGCTCGGCAGACTCTTTGTAAGCTCCTTTTACTAATCTTATTGAAATATCCTTATTTAATAACTCTTTAATGTCCTGTTTAGTTCTATGAAGATTAGCTTGTAATGCTATACCTATATTTGGGTATCTCTCTTTCATTTTTAAACACAAGCCTATCGTATCCGATGTGACTTCTGAATTTTCCATATCTAAACGGACTGTATGCCCATGAACCAACGCAGATTGAACTACCGACTTCAACAAACACAGACACATACTCTTATCAATTAATAAACCAAGTTGAGAAGGCTTAATAGAAATATCTATTTTATTATTTTTATAAAAACTTATTATTTCAAGATACTGGTCTTTTGCTCGAAAACAATCCTCTGGAGTTTCACTTAATTCACCAAGGTAATCTACTGACACCTCGAACCCTTTATTTATTAATGTTTGTATATTTGGTTTTGCGGAATCAAAATCGTGTCCCGCTATGAATCTTTTAGCAAATGGATACAATAAGTTCATCGAGGCTTTGGGAGAAAATCAGATGGCCGCAAAGAATGAAATTCCCATTCTTGCTCTTGAGATTCGCTCCCGCCGCCTTTCCCGTCAAGCTTGCCCTTGCCCTTTCCTTTTCCCTTACCTTTTCCTTCTATTTCGGATAACCTTCCCATCAAAGGCTGACCTCTTTGAAGTGCGCCCCTCATCTGTTCTTCTATTTGTTCGTGGAGTTTTCGACTATAAGGCAAACCGTATAATCGTGGTTCTGGATTATCGCTTTGGTAACCAAAAAATTCTAAAATAGAACCCTCATCTTCTTCTGCGGATTCTAATAGAAAATATATTGCTCCTTCAAAATTTGTTTGTTTATTTGGTTCCTTTATTACAACCCAATGAATTAATACTTTATCTGGGACATCTTCTTCGTGAGCGGGCCAACCTAAATAAGAATGAATTGTTGACCAAAAAATTATAGTAAATACACAAAAGATCGTAATACACAATGTTTTTAAATACCAACGAATTTTAGATTCAGTGAGAAGCCAAATAGTCAAACCCCCCAATACCAATAATAAAACAGGTAAAGCAATATTCATCGGAGGTTCCTTCTAGTCCAAGGTTGAGTCGGTGTCGGCACTCCATATAAATACCCATTATTTAAATGAAAGCGACGAATAACCATCGGCGTGTTATTTGTTGACGTATTCGGCGGGGGTCGCTGAAGATTATTTGTTGATGGTCTATTATTATTTTGTTGTGAAAATGGCGGTGACTGCTGCGGTAATGGTGCTGGTCGTGTCTGCGGTAATGGTTGAGGACGTTGTTGCGGCTGTCTCCATTGAGAATTATTATTTGGCCGCTGTTGAAAATTATTTCCCCATTGCTGGTTAAAATTATTCAAAGGTCTTCCCCACTGTTGTTGAAACCCATATTGAGGCCGCTGGAAACCATACTGCTGTGGTCTTTGCCATTGGAAATTGTTATTTGGCCGTTGCCACTGATTATTAAATCCATATTGAGGTTGAAATGAATTCAACTGATTAAATGGCCTATTATAACCTTGATTCATGTAAAGACTAAATCCCTGACCAAATACAGAGACACAACTAAATACTAAAAATAAAAATAATTTCATTTAATAATCCATTCTATTAATTTTAAAAATTCTTTATTAAAAATTGCTATCAATATGACAACCACACCTATTATAAATGCAAACATTAAGAATGCAATATCATGCTCGTCTAGTTTCATCCTAAAATTTAAACCATCTCTCCACCTTCCACGAAAAGGAACGGAGAGACTGAAATAAATCAGAAACCCAACCTAAAAATCGACTACCCCAATTAAATATAGTACCAATAAACATATTCCAATACTGGCCGAAATACTTATAATACCACTTTTCTTGAAATTTCTTACGAGCTTTCACCTCGTCTTTCCATTTCTTTTCACTCGCTTTCCGGTCAGAATTATTCTCCAGCCGCCATTCAATAAGTTCTACTTTATCTACGAGACGACCCTCTTGAAAATGAGCGCGAAATTCAACCCACACATCATGGTCGTCATCTATATCATGCAGCATATCATAAAAATTAACATAACCAGTAAAATTTTCCTTTACCCACTTCTCGCTCTCTACTTCGAGTGTGGGAAAATCCCATACGCCGCGCTTCTTTTTCTTCTTTTTCCATCCTTCAATGTCAAGTTCCTTATATTTGACTTCTTTCACCCACAACCCACTCTTACGAATCTCAAAATGAAGCATGGCACTATGCAAATCCTTTGTTTGAAAAGTATGATTTTTCCATTCTGCGGCAGATTTTACCCCTTTCTCCGCAGGAAGTGGAACTTTACATTGAATTTCGTCAAACATACCCATAATGAACCCTTTCTGGTCTATTCTTTACCCTTCTTGCACGTTTGGCAAGTAAATTTTGTTATTTTTTTGCTCTATCCAAGTATTTTTGCGGGTCTTTTCTAAATTTTTTTATACATGGAGCGCAACAAACTTTATATGTCTGCCCTTCGTGAATAAAACTAACAGGGTCGCCCATCGAACCAAGTTTATTGCCAGTTACGATACAAACCCCATCTTCTTCGCATCCCGTAAATACAAATAAAATGGCTACTAATAGTAATTTTTTCATTTATTTCCTTTAATTAATTTTACTAATAAAAGTACCGCAATTACAATTAAAGTCCACTTAATCCAAATAACCGCCTCGGTCAATTCGGGTGGGGTAACTATTTGTATCTCTGGATTAACCGTTACTTCGGGGTTAACCTCCACCTTAATCGGTGAGCCTATTATTCCATCAACTATTCCACGAGCTTCCATTACCAATGTCTTATTACATTTGCTATAATAAACAAGCAAGTTACTACATTTAGTATAACAATCAATGTCCGAATAAGCAAGCTAATACTTGCATCTTTATTTTTAAGAATGGGTATATTTGGCTTATCGTCATCAGTTTTTCCTATTCGATGATCTACTGTCCTTGCCCAAATTAACCAAATTCTCTTAATCATTCTTTTTTGGATACCTTTCAATATAAAATCCAAAACCTAAAATTTGAATCTCGAAATGCCATTCTTTATATTCTTCGTGGCTCATGTATTCTATTTCCGTGGGGAATCCCATCCCCCACCATCTTCCATTACTGCAAGTTTTGGAATGAAAGTGGAACCAAGGCCACAAAAATTTAAAATCAGTTTTCACTTTTATTTGTATCCATTTTGGCCCCAAGGGCAATCATCTCCACAAACCACTTGCTCAAGCTCTTTTCGTGAACGCGCTTCTTACCCGTGGCTTTTTTATAAGCTTCTTTAAACTCCTCAGAGTATTCTACTTCCCATTGAACGCCGCCGTCTTCCAGAGGAGTCTCTTTTATTATTTCAAAATATTTATTCATTTTTAATAGCTCCATTGTCTTGTCAACCTAACTCCAAATCCTAAAACACTCAAACCAAAGCTCCAAAAAACACCTTTTTCTCTTGCTACGGTGCAGAACGTGGGTAGTCTTACGCCGTATTCTGTCGTTACTGTTGGGTCAAAGGTAAGAGCCTTGGGTTCCCACTTGCCGATCTTCGGAAGTAAGAAATTGACTTCCCAATAATCATGGTAGTCTTTTTCTAGGAATTTCATTTTAATTTTCTACCGCCAGATTCAAAAAGTAGCTGTTCGGCTCTGTATTCTATAAACTCTTTTGGAACCCAAAGGTTTTTGGGGATTTGCTTCCGCCCCAGCCAATCCATCGAGTTCCAAAATGTATTTGCCATTTCTCTAGTAGAATACCCAGCTAATCCACAGCCAACTTTAGTCAAGAGGAAGTCAAGTCGTGGCTCGTCAGAGACACAATGAAAAAATTTATTAAAAGATTCACCAATTTCATATAAAGAGCGAGTTTTAATGTTCTCGTCTTTAGTTGGAAAAGCGTAACACTTGCCTGTCATACCTTCTCCCACTCCATACTTCGCGCCAAAAGTCTTGGTTGCAAGTAATGCTGCTCCTGCGCCGTGTCTCCCTGCGAGGTTGCTGCCAAAAACAAAGACTTGATTTTCTTCTAGGTCGCTAATTATTTCTGGAGTATATCTCATAATTTTTATTTGCTTTTGTTTTTCTAAAAGCCCTTTTGCCTTTTTCCCTTGTTATTCACGACTATTTCTCCACACCCCTCACACAAAACGCGAACATATTCACCTTCTTCGCAAAGGTTTTTCATATCATTTAGTTCGCTTTCCACCCCAAGGGTTTCCCAGACACAATCCCAGCAAAAATCAGCCATTTTAATATGGCTCTCCTTCACATAGCTGCTCTGCCATTGCAATTGCGCCGTCTGTATATCTTGAGGCTGTATTATAGGCTGCTTTTACTTCTTCTTCTGGTGGGTCAAAATCAAGAGTAGCTAATTCAAGTCCGTAATAGAATCTCAAACCTCCAAATTTAATTTTTACTTGTTTAGCGACTACCTTTGCTTGAACTTGAACATAAGAGCTTTCATCTTTCGGGTCTACTTTGTAGCTGTATGGAGGTAGGTTAGACAACACCTTACTCAACTTATCAATTACAGGCAACCAATCATTTGGCACTTCCAAGCCCCAACACATACAAGATGCCGACATTGGAAGGTCTTTTTCTTGATAGAGTTCGGGGTACTTTTCAAAAATTTCGTCTTGAGTAATCATTTATATTTTTCTTTTAATGATTCAAAGAATGGTGTTATTTCTTTTCTTAATTCTTTTATTTGTTTCCAGCTTAATCTTTTAGATGATGTAATTGTGTATTCTAACTCACCTTTAAGTGAGTCTAATTCCCATGCGAACTGCTCATCTTTAGACCACTGTTCGCCGCCAAAGATATCGCTTTCATTAAGTTCCATTCCTTATGGTAAAAAAATTTTGAATAGATGTCAAGGTAAAAAATTGGTAGCGGCGGCGGGACTCGAACCCGCGAGGCCAAAGGCGGGAGCTTATGAGGCTCCTGAGATACCACTTCTCACACACCGCAATGAAAATTTGAGCGAGGTTGCCGACTGGAAATTTCCCGTCCTAAACAACCCATTACCACCGCCATGAAGGCGACAGGCTCAAGTAACCCCGTGCTGCCTATTTCTGTTTTCAGAATCCGAGTCACGCACTAAACGTGGTTCGTTCCCAACAAAGGGTTAAAATCTAATCCCATAAATTCTCGTAATATTTTGCAAATAAATCAAGCCCTTCTTGAACTTTTTTACGATGCTCTTCTATTGGGGTATAATCAGGTTTTCTTTTATCAAGAGCTTCGTAAGCTACACATCCATCATCATAGGTAATTTTATTTTGCCTCTTATCGTAGTCGTCAGGATAAATAGGTTCAACTAAATCATCTAAATGCTCAAAAGACCAAATCATCTTATCTAAAAGGGTTTCCCACCTTTTACCATATTTATCAAAGTGGTCTCTGCCTTCTTCACTATCCGCTGGAAAAACTGATTGTGTATCTGACCATTCCCCTTTATCGTTTTCGTCTTCCATACAAACAGGATACCCCACATGATTATCTCGCAAGTGTTTTAAGCGAGGGACGCACCATTTAGCGTGTTGACTTTTAAAATCCCAAGCGTCATAATGAGAATACCCGCTTCTTAATTTTTGCCAAGTTCTACGACACCAGAAAGTAAACTCACCCCACGCCCAAGAAGGTTTATAATAAAACCATTTAGTAAACCACCATTTAATAGGATGCTTCCGCTTTTCTTCATTTAAATCACCAAAGAAACCTTCAACAATTTCTTCTTTGATTATTTTTCTATCTTTGAGGGCCATAACGCATCCTTTCTGCTACTTCCCAAATTTTATCTTCAAGACAAGCATCTATTCCGTATCTTTTTTTTAAATTATTTTTTACTTCATTCCACTCTTCATCATCATTTTTGAAAGGATAAAAGTCTATAACCATACTGTCATCACTTACAAGAACTTCTTCCATCTCATAACCCATTTCAGCAATTAAAATCTGGACTTCTTCTAAATAATGCTCCACTCTTTCATCTGAACTAAATTCGAACTTCATCTTTCTAATCCCACACGCTCACAAAACCGTCGTCTTTTCTTGGCCTGTGTGCTTCTTCTAACTCTTTACGGCGAATTTCCATCTTTACTTCTTGAAGATCGTCTTTAATCCACTCGCTTAATTCGCGGACAACTTTCGGTTCTAATACTAGCTCGTCTTCCCAAGCTTCTCCCGTCCAAAGAACTTTACAAGCAAACTTAATTCTTTGCCATAAACTCATATTACGGGGATAATACCCCTGACTCCACATACTAAAATAATATTCATTTTCATCTTCAAATCTTGTTACAAACATTCCTTCTCCATAACAAGAGCATTTAAAAAATTTTTCTTTATCAGCCATATATTGTTATCTCCCTAGCGGGTTGGTTAAAATTGCCGGTAATTCATTTATTTCTACTATTTCGCCGTTTTTATCTGTTTTAAATCTAAACGCTGTCTTTTCTTCTCCCGTTTTTACGAAAACTTTCTTTTTCATCACTATTTGCTTGAACGGTTTTATTTTAATTAATAAAATTGTTGCCTCAACTGGTTGCTCATCTTTCTTTCTGTAAACGTGTACGTTAACTATATTCTCGCCCTCTACAACACCACGAAACGCTACGACTTCTTCGTTAAAACCTATTATCTTACCTTCTTGGTTCTGATGCAAGCTATTATTTCGAGATTTCCCAAGCGCGTCGTGATTTAAACTAATTAAGCTACCTTGACCACCCTCACGATTATTAAAACTAACAACGTGTCCCGATGCCGCTTGGACATATAAATCTAAATCGTCTTCACTTTCTCCCGCCCACGTTAACACAACTTCATATAAAGTATTTGGTGGGCGCATCTTTGTCTTTTCCTCTTCGCTTTTAAGAAGGAAGAGGATCGCCACTAACATTAACAAGCAGCAGAATAAGACATCAATAAACGGCCTAAATGAAAAAAACTTTTTATATCCTTTGTTAATCATTTTTTTATTTCTATGAATTTAAATAACCAAACTCCTATGAAAATAGTTATCGCAACCGATAC
>CEUI01009411.1_pt1 | contig 27881 bp, 37 predicted proteins | sample 531411 | NCBI WGS metagenome assembly CEUI01 (sample SAMEA2622841, study PRJEB7988) | marine metagenome | isolation source: saline water (ENVO:00002010), including
GTGAGCTTATCGAGAGCATCTTCATGCGTTTCTGCTGGGAAAGGATCATTAGCAACATAATCAGTAGCTTGTGTTTTAGCTGTATTTCTACGCAGCACTACAGTTTCGCCAGAAGCTGGAGCAGTTACAAATGTAACAGTTCCACCAGATGCGTTACCAACTCCAGATATAGAATAATTAGTAGATCCAGTACCCTCACTTTTAACAGTTTCTGTACCAGTTGAAGATCTAACAATTACTTGAATATCTGTTGATGCTGGGATGTAAAAACTATACGCAAAAGCAGTTGTACTTGCATTTCCACTATAGGAATTTTTTGTCGTAGTAGACGATATAGTCATTTAGTCCTTTAATGTTGGGGAAATAAAAAAAACTAACCGACATAATTGGGTTAGTTTATGTTTATTTCATATATTAATTGTCAATAGTGTTCAACTATTTTTAAAAAAAACTTGGAGGTCGGTTGGGAGAAACATCCCCAGGTCGCCACCAAAAATCTGTTTTTTGTTCTTTTCTTGTTTTTTTAATTTTTCTTCTTTTCTTTGAGTTCCATTTAGGATCGATCATTGATTGCAAGGTATCAAAAATTAATCTTTCTATTGCTAATCTTGCATACCATAAACTTCCCCCTGGAGTATGTCGTCTTAAATATTTAGAAAGATCTGCACCAATATTCATTTCCATATCAGATGCCAATCCCTCATATAAATTATCAAAAATTAATTCTGATGTATCAAATATCATTCCAGGAGCTGCACCTAATACACCAGCTGCACCAGAAGCTGCACTATAACGAGTACCAAATATTAAATCGCCAAAGTAACCAAGACCACCACCATGGATCATAGCATTAATCCAATAACGAGGATCTTTAAATTTTTCTGCATTACTAATATCTTTACCTTTTGCAATTTGTTTTAATTCGTATGCTAAAGCTCCCATTAATGTTGTTGAAATAACTAATGGTACTAAATATTTTGCTTTACCAGATAAATTTTTTCTTAATAATCCTCTCATGATATGTGTATGATGAAATGTCATTGGAAATTGTTTAAATTGTAAAATCATTCGCATTAATTCTCCAGATGCAGTTCCAGATCGTGTTTTACCTAAACCAATAATTAATCCAGATGTAGCTGCTTTTGCATTAACACTTGGTACTGCAAAATCTATAAATCGGTGCATTGCCATTGTTACATTTTGTGATAATTCTAAAGCCATTTCTTTTGTTAAATCTTGACGATCTAAAATATCAGTTGGATCTAAAAATTTTGCATTTGGTTGTGGTTCTCTTGGTTTTGTTTTTTTTATAATTTCCCAGGACTCTTTGTTAATATTATATAAAGATAAATATTCTTGAAACTTTTTTGGTAATTTATCCCATTTGCTAGGCATTATGTGAAGCTGTGCCATAAATTCTAAACCAGCTGCATTTTTGCCTCCTTGTGTCATCCAGTTAAGACCAGATATTTTTAAACCAAAGTCAGATAATCTTCTCATAATTTCTGGTTGTTCTGTCATATCTGCTGTAAATCTTGCTGATGAAGAAGATACATTCATATAACTTTCTGCTACAACAGAACTGGTTGCTGCAATTCTTCGTCTTTCACTTTCTGGTAAAGTTAATATTCCTTGTAACCATCTTCTCATAAAGGTAGTTTGTGGTAAACCAGCAAAGGCAGCTGCGTGTCTTGTAAAGTTAGCATCGCCTAAAGCAAGAACTGGAGCTGATAATAATTTACCTATTGTTTGAAAACCTCTTAATCCAGCCATTGATATAGCCCATCGTTGATTAACTGGTGCATGAAGTTGTCCTTTTAAATACATATAAGAAGCTTCTGCATCATAAACATGAGTATTCATTTTAGATTGAAGTTTTTGAAAATCTTTTGCTGGTAATTTTGTTGATTGTTGTTGTACCCATTTATTAACTTGGCTTTTCATAAATAATAAATGAGCTTCTGGATTTGCACCTAAACGATCCATTAACCCAATATCCCTTGTCATTGTTTCAAAATGACCAACTATAATATCAAAAGGAGAACTATCGCCACCAAACTTTGAATTATAAGCTAACCAAGCATCAGCATTTTTAAAGTGCATAAAACGATGATCCATTCGTTTATTATAAAGAGCTTTTCCATACCCCATGTGATGAGTATGTTTGTTTGCACCTTGTTGTGTTATTGTTTCATAAACATCTCGTAAAGCAAATTCTAAAGTTTCTGGAGTAAATGGTTTTCCAGTTCTATAATCAACCATTCTCTCTAAATCGAGTAAATCATTTTCTACTAAAAAATTTCTCCAGGTTGTAAAATCAACAGCTGCTACAGAAGTTTGATCATGGAATTGTGGTAAATAATTTCCCTCCATTTTAGAAATAGCACCACCTCTTTGATTAAATAATTTTCGTAATAATTCAGATGTTCTTATCCAAGCTAATGCCAATTCTTGTGTAGCTTTATTTTTTGTTGAACCTGGTTGGAAAATTTCTTTTATTAAATTAATTTGACTAGCTTTCTTTTTTACACCACCAGATATAGTTTGATTATATTCAAGTAATATTTTTCCAAATTCTCTTTGTGCTAAAGCTCTAAAAAATTCTATTGCTGATTCTGCACTTCGTATTTCTGATAAACCCTCTTTAACATTCATTTTGGCAACAATTCTTTCCATAATTTCGCCAGGATTCATTCCAGAATTTTCTAATAAATAATTAAACTCTGCTTGTTTTTTTGCTTGTATATTTGCAATAGTAATTTTTCTTGCTTTATTAAATTTAATTTTATCAAAAGTATCTAATCCAGCTTGTTTTTCCGCAGCAGTTTCCGACATTCCTTTTTCCATATATTCTTTTTTTCGTGCATCAAAATTATCAAACATATCTGTTTGCTTTCGAGCTGGAATAATGCCTTGATCTACACCTTTAATAATACAATCTAATAAACTCATGATATTCCTGGACAGTCTTTTAAGAAATTAATGATCTTGTCATCTTCTTCAACATCATCAAGAACTTGTTTTAATGTTTTTGTGTCTGGTACTAATTCTCCATCAGCTCCAGTTTTAATATCCATTACAACTTCATCGGTTAAATCTAATTGGTTTCTTGCAGTTGCATCAAATAAACCAATATCGATTGCTCGTTGTTCTGGTAATCCTTTTTGTTCAACTTGAATTTTACTCCAGGCATCATCAAAAAGTTTCTTTTCTTTTGCAATTAATTTAATTCTTTCAGCTTTTTGTTTTTTTGATAATTTTCTATTTTTAAATTTATTATATGCAGAGCTTGGAAGATCTCTTAATTTATCATAAATATTTAATAAATCTTTATGGTGTACTTGTAACTCAAATGCCAATCCATCTTCTGTTACAAGCTGATAATGAGTAGCTCTATATCCACTATCTTTTGGTGTGGCAAAATAATCTTTTTTTGAAATTATTTTATAATTTTGTCGCAGCCATCCCTCGATATTTAAACCATCAACAACTTCATCTAAATTTTCAAGAACGATACGACCTCTAGCAATATCGCCAATAAATCGTATATCGTAGTCTTTTCCAAAGTCATCTTGCCTATTTTTTAGTTTTCTCTTTAATTCTGATTTTTTCTTAATATTTGTAATAACTTTTGCATTTTTAAATTTTATCGCTATATTAGTAATAGAGGCTTCAATATCTTTGATATTTTTGTTTGCTAATTTATATAAATTATCGACACTATCAGATATTTGTAGTATTTTATGATTTATGCCTGAAACAGTTTTAACTTCTCCGATTGAATTATCATCAAGTATTCGAGATGCTGATGGAGTACCTTTAGCTTTAGCTAATACAGTTGATGGTGGAGAGGCAGTTGTTGTTTGGAAAAATTCATCCTGGGTACTTTCTAAAGGTTTTAATGTATCAGATGTTTTGCGTTCTCCAGAAGCGACTCCAGATTTTATTCGTGATTTAGATAAAGGATCTGATCTTATGGCTTCTATAAGCGGAGTATAATCTTTTAATTGTTGATTATATAATTTTTTAGAAGCTTTTGCACTTTTTATTGCATTTTTAGCTGCATTTGGAATAGATCCATCTTTTTTTAATTTTTGATTAGTAAGAGATAAACCAAATTCAGTAGGATTATTATATCTTTTAATTTGTAATTTTAAATGATCTTCAATTTCATTAACTATTTGTAGAGGAGTAATAAATTTTTCAGTATTTACACTATCCTCAACAAAATCAAATACAGCTGTTCCTCCAGCAGAATTTTCATCATAAGTATCTTTTATAAATTTTATAAAATCTCCCTTTTTAAAACCAGGTGGAATATAATTTTTATAAAATTCTAAAATATTTTTAGTTAAAATTTCTTCTTCTTCAAAAACTGTTTTTTTAACTCCCTCTAAAAACCTTACTTCTTCTTTTATTTCATCTAACTGATCGTCAGCTTCTTTAACAGCTACATTGGTATCATGAGGATCATCATGTACCTTTAATTTTTCTGTGATTATGTTTTCTTTTGGCTTTTGTCGAGCTGGACTTTCCGATTGCGAAGCAAAGATACTGCGTTCACTTCCGCTTGAAGTAATCCCCTCGTGATCGCCTCGTTCAATCGACTCGTAGACAGCTTTTTTAAAAGACTCAACTGCTTTTCGTTTACTTCCAGCTTTCCAGAGTTTGGCTGCTGCAGTAAGCTCGTCTGAGAGTCGCCCTTTGCGGTTGGCGAGTTTTTCGATTTTGTGTATGATAATGCCATATTGTTCTGCCTTTTCTACATTATAGTCTGTATCTAATTTATTTCTACCACTTTTTATAATAGCTTCATCGTTTTCTACAAGAGCTTTAAAGATAGTTTTATCCTTTTTTAGCTCTCGTAAAGCACTACTATAAACTTTGGATCTTTCTACAATCAATGACTCTTTCATGATTCTAGCACCAAACATATCAGTTTGTGTGGTTTCTATTATTCCAGCATCTAAAAAGGATCTAATTATTGATCTTGCTTCATTAATATTAGCTGGTTTTGCTTTTTCTAAAAGTTTTAAAGCATTTATTGCTAATTCTGGATCATCAACAATGTGTCCAACTTGTGCCGCAATATTATCTTTTATTCCGCCTTTAAGCCAATATCTAAATGCTTCATCGCCTAATCTATATAAACCAAGAGAATTTTGATAAAGAGCTTGTTGTGGCTTAATTCTTCCAGCAAGTATATTAGCTGTATGAGTTTCTCCCATTCGTAAAAATACCCTTGCCACATCTTCTGCTTTTGCAGTTGCAGCAACAATATTAACTGTCATAGCCTCAACCATAACATCTGCTGCATTCCAGCCATCAGCTTCTCGTCTAACAACTGTCATTAAATAAACATCTTGTTTTGGATCTTTAGCTTTAATTCTTTTTGCTAGTCCTAATCGTTGATGACCATCAGCAATAAAAAATTTTCCATCAGCTCTTTCCCATACCATAACAGTACCAGCTGCATTATGATCCCATTTATCAATACCTTTTAATGTTGTTAAAACTCCTTTACTATCTCCTCCAGTTTTAAATTGAAAAACCTCTGCATCTACTTCAATATCATCTGGATTCATTTTAACATGATTCATTACTGGTCTTTTTTCATCCAGGACTATTGGAGAGTTAGGTTGCTCTGGAATTTTAGGTTCTTCGTTTCTTAAAACACTTTGTAAAGAAGAATTGTGTCTTTCCATGTTTTCAACAGTACCCTCTATATTTTTGGCTAATGGATTATCAACATCTTCTAAAATTTTTTCTTCTAATTCTCTAGCAGCACTTTGATAAGGTGCGTGTAATTGTATTGCTTCTGGAAATGTTTTAAATAATTGTACCATTTCAGTTGGTGGCAATTCATTAATTCTATCTTTAATATAATTTAATAATAAATCTGGATCAGCACCTTGATTAACTAATTTTTGAAATTCTTTTCCAATAATTTTATTTCGTATTTCTGGATTTGTTTTGGCTAAAGCCATTTGTGCATTTTTATATAATTGTGCTGAACCTTTAACACCAGCTGTAAGAGTTCCAGCAAATACACCACTTGCCGCAGATACAGTTCCAATTATTTTTGCTGCATCCGACCAGGTATAATCTTGTCCAAGTGATTGTCTGTAAGGTACTACTTGTGTTTGTATAAGTGTTTCTGCACCACCAGCAATAATTGCTTCGATTGCAGCTGTTCGCATTGTGGCATAAACAATACCACCTTGCCACCCATACATCATAGATAAAGGTAGACTTGCAAGAATAAGTGGATCAGTAAATGAAGCAGCAGCTGTACCAGATAACATTCCTCCCCATTTATTCCAGCCACTATCCGCATACTGCATATTAAGAGCCATTTGTTCTTGTGTGTCAGCAGCTTTTTGTTTTCTTAAATCAAAATAATGATCATATCCTTTAAAATCTTGTTTTGCACCCTCTGGTAAATTCTGTAATTTTGTTTGTATTAAGTTTTCTAAATATTTTTTTTTAACTTCAAATGGAGCTTCTGGCATCATATTTCCACCAGCTCCATCAACACCAAAATTAGAAAATGGTCTTGACCATCTGTATTGATCATCAATCTCTGGAATGTAATCTTCCCAATGAGGTATCTCTATTCCAAATTTTGTTTCTAATTCATTTTGGACTAATTCCCAATCTTCTACTTTGCCCTGGTAAGAAGATACCGATCTTCCAAAATCTTTTAAATCTCTAAAAGAAGCTTCAAATGTATCTTCAAATTTTTTAGGCGAAGTAAGAGCTGTAGCACCTCCATAATCTCTATTTGTTGGATCAGAAAAAAAACCAGGGGGAGTTTTTGTAGGAGTTGTGCCTACTCGTTTTGAATCTGGATAAATGGTTTTTGTAATATTAATTTCTAACCCTTTATCTTTAGGAATATTTACACTACCCATAAGTATTCTGCCTCTCTGTTTCTTCGAGTACCAAAATCATCGCCAAAATTACGCAGCTCTCGATCCACTAAATCCCAGTTAGAATTAACTGCGTGTTTAATAAATGATGGAGTTCGTGAAAAACTACCATACTGAAAACCAACAGAAGCAATAACTGTTTGTTGTCCTTTAGTTAAATTTGTAAAAGTTTCTTTTGGATCTCTGCCATTATATTGACTCATTATTCTTGCAGCATAATATTTTTTACTACACAGATCTATTTCCAAAACTTCCTTATCACTTAATACTAAATCTTTTGCGACAGCTGAAGCTTCAGCTCCAGAGAGTCCACAAAAGTTTTGAAGCTTTGCAACAGTTGGCTCGGAGATGCCAATTTTTAATAAAAATTCTTCATCTTTTTCTTTTAAATCAAATCCAGTTGCTACTGTAACACCAGAATTTTTTGTGGGTACATAACCAGTATTTGCTCCTTTACCCTCTAATTCTGAAATAAAATTCCAATCTATTTTATTCATTCTAATTCTATTTTTTGTTCTACTCCAAGAATATTAACAGTCATTCCTTTATCAGCATTATAAGATTTAATTAATGCTGGTAAAATGCGGTTAATATTTAAAGTAACCTTTTTACCATCTTTTGTTTTATAATATTCATGTGCTGGATCTCCAGGATCGCCAAAAGTTATAAAGTATTCGCCATACTCATTTGTTTCTAAATAAATTTTTTCATGTCCAGCAAATAATTCTTTTGCATCTATATAATCAACAAACTCTCCCTTTAAATTAAATTCAGATGGCATTCCATTAAGGAATACATCTTCAGATCTTCCACTTGCATCTGCACTTATTGTTGCTGTTGCATCATATAATAATTCATCAGTTAAATGATTTTCTAATAATAATTCTAATGATGGAGCATCATTACTTTTAAATTGACCAGCTAAATTAAATTGATCTAAAGTTCCATTTGCTTTTTCTTTTGGAATAATAATTGATTTGCTATTAAACATTTCTATTCCACCTTTTGCTCCATCAGCATCAATAACCATTCCAGATGCATATTGAATAGACATTCTCCAGGCTGCTTGTAGTTTTTCATTATTTCCATCATCATCAATAATTAATTGTCGTAATTCAGAATTTTCTGCAATCATATTAGCAAATATAAATTTTGATGATTCTGTTATTTGCGTAAAAGTTTCTGGTACATTTGTTAAAATATCGCCCAGCATAGTTTCAGATATTGTTAGATAATCATTATCTAATTTATCTAATCCAACTTTACCAACTAATGATGCAGTTTCATCATTTCGCATTGCAATCCAACCATTAACAATATGCTCTGTTGCTTGTGTCATACCGCCTTGGTTCATATTCATTAATTTACCTAGGTGTGCTATGGCTGGGGAGTTATTCGATAAATCAGTAAAGGCATCGTTTGCATAAATGCCAGATACTTGTGCAACATTACTTGCTAGTTGTAAAATATCTTGTTTGCTTCCAGTTTTAAAAACTTCATTAATTTGTGCTAAATCTGATTCTCTAAAAAATGGCATTTCAGTCAAATTATATTTATTCATTAAAAAACCCATGGAAGCTTGATACTGTGCAATTTCCTTTGGATTAGTGTCCATCCAATTTATAGTTGGAATATTCATGCCAAACTTTTCTGCCATTTCAATGACACGACCAGCACCAATCTCTGTTTCCATATAGTTCATTAATGTTTCTACATGACCAAGAAGATTTGATTTTAAAGAAACATCTTCTTTTCCAGATTTATTTCTTACATCTTGATTTAAAATCGCCCAATAATCTTGTACTTGATCTAAAGGTAATTCTTGCAATCTTCTAATTTCATTATGATTAACAAAGGCACTATTTAAGGCATCAAGTTTAATTGCAAGTTTTTGAGCTTTTTCATTTTCTCCAACAGCCAATAAATCATTAATGGTATCTTCAGCTTGTGTTTTGTAAGTAAAGTATTGATTAGTGTCGCCAAAAAATTCTGGATTAGTTGGATCTATAAAATTATCAATCGATGTTGTTAATATAGTAGCAGAGCTTTTAAGATTAGAAATTTGATTAGATAGTTTTGATGCAATCGCTACATCAGCTTTATCTTCATAAGATTGTATAAGTTCTGGTGTTAATTTATCATCCCAAAACCCTTGTCGATTATAAAACTTAAATCTCTCTGGTTGGTCTTTTGCCATGTTCTCGCCCATGACAGTAAAAATATCTTTTTTAACAGCTTCAATATAAATATCTGAAGTTACTGGCACTCCATTTAATTTTAATTCTCCTTTTGCAGCTCGTTCATGTATAATTGATTCATCGCCAATTAATTTTTCTAAACTAATAATATCAAAGTGTGAGTGGTTACGAATAATATTATTTTTTAAAGTTTCAACTTCATTTTGAAAAATAATTTCTGATTGATCTAAAACATTTTTATTAATGTTAGAAGAAACTTTTGCTCTCTCTAATGAAACATTTTCATCCAATTCTTGTTCAATTAATTGTTTAGTATAAAGATCTGTAACTCCTCTGGTTAATTGAGTTTTTAAATTTTTAATTCCATTTTCCCAATTACCCAAAGCATTTTCTGTATCTGGATCTCGATTAGCAATATCAGAGAGTGCGTAAATTTGTTCCCAGGAGTCAGCGATTGTTTGTTTAACTTTATTTTCTCGTTGGATATTTATTTTATTAATTTCAAAATCGCCTTTTAATTCATTTGATAATTTAAAAAGTTCTGTTTTATACGATTCATTTGCTTTAAAGGTATCAATCTCATGTTGTTTTTGATTTGCATATTCTTCTGATTCAAAATCTAAAGCTAATTTTTTTAAGTTTAAATCATGATCTAATTTTGCTTTATATTTTTCATTTTTAAAATTTAATTCTTGCTGATATTTTTTTTGTCCAACATCTAAAATTGTACTACCTAAACGAGATCCTTGCTCGTAAGGGAGCATTGCAGATCCGACAAGGTTAGGTACTCCCCTTGTAACTGGTGCTGTTACTTTAGGAGAAGATTGAGATGTAAAAACTGGAATTTGTACCATTAATGACTCCTAGTTGGAAAACCCATTGGGTATTTTTGTAATGTAATTGCATTATCAATAGATGTTCTAATTGAGCTTTTTGTATTTTCATTAATAGTAACAGATAAATTTTTCGCATTCATAGCTCTCATATCCATTAATATTTTATTATTCTTTGCCTGGGTGTTTAAAATCTGTGTAGCATACGAAGCATTTTGAGTCATAAGAGCTTTTGCTTGTGCTGCTTGTTGTCCAGCTAACATATAACTTCCAGCTGCTCCGACCATTGTACCAACTGCACCTATAATGGCTGATGAACGAGCAGCTCTTGCTTGATACATTGCGTATTCGCCCTCCATCCTGGATGATACTGCTGCTTGTTTAAAATCATAACTTTGCATTCTAGCATCGTACATAATATTCATTTTTTCAATTTCGCCCTCGTAAATATTATGCTCTAAAACTTCCATTGGAGTTCCCTCCATTTTAACACCAGCTGCAATGAATGCTGCTTCTGTAGATGCTTGTGCTTTTTCAAAACCTCTTCCAAATTTTCTAACATTCGCATGACCAATATTAAGTGCTTGTTCTGCTTTATTATCTAAAATAGTTGCATTTTGATTAGCAACATTTTGTTGATAACGACCAGCTTCCATTGCTGCTTGTCCGCCCATGATAGAGCTAACAGCACTAACACCAGCACCAGCTAACATTAAATTTGCACCCATTACATTACCCTCGCAAATCGAATATAATCTTCATTGTTTTGATATTTTCGCATTAATCCTTCTTCTTCCATACCTAGCCATTTCGCAAATCGATGACCAAGTGTAAAATCTTTTTTGACTGCTGTTTGTAATCGTTTAACATTATTTTTTAATATTAAATCTTCCATGCCTTTTTTTATAACTTTTGCCGATACAATTCTAAAGTTCCAAATTAAATGTGAACCCATTACCCATCCCTCATAAACATTATCCCAAATAGGAATAATACCTCCAGCACAAATAATTTTATTATCATGTGTTGCAGTAAAAGACATATTTGGTACTTCTAATGTATCAAGAAGCTTATGATACTTTTCATCAATCTCTACTTCTGAACTATTTAAAGACCAAACCATTCGTTGTGCATGATCACTTTTAAAATCAATTAACTTAATCATTAATTGTAATCTGCGGATAAATTGAAATTAATGTTAATGGGAGTGGTTGGTTTTGTCGTACATAAATCCAAGCATCTGTATTAAAATCATCTCGAAACTCTATTTGTTTATCGCCAGTAAATAATGGCACAGCTGTGTCCATTGCTGCTGCACTAGAACGAAATGGTATTCGTTCCATATCACTTAAACTTGATCCTACTTCTGCACCAACTGTTTCATGTAATCGTAAAGTTACTTCATTAATGCGTTTTGTTTTTGCCTGGGATGTTGATTCATTTCCAGGAGCTTCTACTCGCATTGTTTGGAGTGTCGATGTATATCCTAAACCAATATGAGCTTTTGTTGCAGAACGATCTAAAGTGATTGAACCACCAGATACAGTTTTGTTTGGATGTGTAGATCCATTAGCTAAAATTGTAACCGATTGCCCCTCTAAATGATCTAATCCAGTAATAACTGTTGCCGCACTTCCAGAATAAGTTAAGCCACTATCAACATAAAAAGCATCTGTTTGATCTGTACCATAATCAAATAAAGTTAAATATTCGACATATCGTCTTGTAGTTCCGTTAATAGTTCTTTTAACTATAAGATATAATTCATCTTCATTTGCATCAGTAGGAATAGTTGCAACACTTTCTACAACTGCTTGTCCAGAACTAAAAGCACCACCAAGAATATGACGATGCCAACCAACAACTTCTTCTGCTCTAGCATAAGTAAAACCTAAAAGAGTTCCATCATTTCTTGCACACCACAAAATACTATCTGGTTCTTGTTGATATGCCATTTCAAGAACACCACCCTCGGTTATATGTTCAGCTAGTAATGTCATGTCTTGTGCTTGATATTGATCAATATTCAAATTGTAAGACAGTTCTCGTAATTTTCTTTTTGCTCGTTGAACAAACATAGTTACATTTTCAATTTGAACTGCATCAATGTTTGCTGCGCCATAACTTGATTGTCTTTGTATTTGCACATTTGTCGGAGTAATAGGTTGAGTCGTACCAGAAGCACTTACAACAAATTCTCCTCCAACAGTTCCTACAATTAAAGATCGTTGTGCTGAAATATATCGTATCGCATTAACTTTATTTGATGCAATCGTATAAACCATTGCATCAGTATCATTTGTTCCAGTTGTAAAATTTTCTAAATCCGCACTTTTAGAAAACCACATTGTTTGTGGATTATCATTTGATCCAGCAAAAACGAGTCGTTGTTCAAAAAAAGAAACTGAACTTGGATATTTATCTGTTGCATTATTAATCGTTGGACTAGGAGATCCAGATAATGATGGAGTCGATAAAGTCCAGTTAGTATGTCCAGATCGTGTTAATTTTCTAATCGCATAACTTGGATGAACCAGGTACATAAGATCTGCACTTTGTGCAAATTTTATTGTTGGTAAATCTGCTGTGGAATATGGCGATGCAATTTCATAAATTTTATTTGCAACTCCGCCAGAACCATAAGCTGTGTATGCTGATGAATTAATGTCTGTACCATCAACATTTTGTAATTCAAAAGTATTTGTTGTTTTATCGGCAACCTTAAATGTTTTACCATTTAATTCTGTCATTCCTACTACACCAGAAATAATAACATGATCTCCGTTGTTATACCCATGACTATTTGATGTTATTACTATTGGGTTAGCTTGTGTTGCACCGCTAATGGTTTTATTACTTTCGGTAATAATTCCACTATCTTTAAAAAAACGAATATATTGATGACCAAACTCCATAATGTAAGTTTGTGTAGTCGAAAATTCAAAAGGTATTAATCGTGTTTGTGCAGAACTGGTTTTTACTTCATGAATAAATTTTGTGCCAGGTCGCCTGGATGCACCTCCATGTGGATGCACAACCATATTCTCTAAAGTTTTTGATCCATTAAAATATTTACCAAGGTCAGTACGACCATCAAGTCTAGGAGATAATTCTCCAGCTGTAAAGTTGGTAAATGCAACTGTACTTCTTGCCATTAATACCTCGCATTAATAAATGTACTTGAATCTATATTATCCGCAGTTCCCTCGGTTGCATCGGTAAATCGAGCTTCTCGTAATTTTTCTAAATATGTTTCTTTTAATGAATTTGCTAAAGCTGTAGACGATGTAATCGCATAAGCTAGTTCCGCTGCTAATCGAGCCGCAAGTGTTTCTCGAAGTAATGTATCGTATTCATTTACATCAGTTATTAAAGCAACATAAATTAAATAAATTGTTGCTTCATCAGTTAATAATTTTCTTCCCTCTATTTTAAATTTTTGTCCATCATCTAAATCAGAAGAGGAACTGTCGTGATGTCCTCCTACTTTTAAAACTCTTAAACAGTCTGATGGTAAAGTATATTGTTTTGTATATTCGTGTGAGGGAGTATCTGTATCTTGTGCTAATTCTACTCGTTTAATTAAACAGTTCCAGGAGTGTGAACGAAAGACTGCATCTCTAACTGGCTCATACCTCTGGTTTAGCAACCTTGCGTTTTTACTATCCTCGGTCAAGGATGTAATATTATTTGCTCCCAACATATTTAATGCGGAGTTACATATTTCAACTTGTGATGCCATTATTGTCCTTTTTAAAAAATGAAAAAAGAGGGGAATAAATCCCCTCTTTCAATAAGATTATTGAGTGTAATAAACCCAGAAATAAATCGTTCCACTAATGGTTGCACCACCAGTAGTAATTTTTAGATCTGTAGCTTCAGACACTTTGTATCCTAAACCAGCTACCGCAGTATTTGCAGCAGTTGAACCAGCCAACATTGATTGGCATTGTCCAGCCGCATTCCAAGTACCGACAGCTGCTAGGTATCTATCAGCATCGCCGCTATCTCCAACAGTTAAAGTTGAAGAACCACCAAGTGCATCCGCTTTCACGATAACATCGTGAATAGTTGCTCCAGCTGGTATTCTTGCGATAGTGATGTCTGATCCACTCGCTAAAGAAGATGCTTCGTAAGTATCATGCCAAACCATCATTGGAGATAAATTACCGCCATCAGAATTAACTGCTGGAACAGCATCAAGATTTGTTATTGCTACACTTTTAACACTAGCCATATCTTAACCCTCCTATGCTTCATGACAAGGAATCTGAACAACTTTTTCTTCTTCCATTCGAGTTGCACCAATAGCCATACAGTAGTACACTTGAGTAGAGTATGATTTATCATCTCTCTCTGAAATACGAGCTGTAATATCCTTGCCAATAGCAAGTTTGATAGCATCTTTTGTGAAAGCAAAAACTAATCTGTCGTCAGTATTACTTGCATCAAAGTTTAATCTATTTGACATAATAAATTTGAATCCTAAAAATGAATCCAACTGTCCAGCTGCAAGAGCTTTCACAGTATTATAATCAGAAGATTTTACTTCAGTTGTATTGAGCAAATCACTTATTTGAGTTGCTCCACATACCACAAATCTTGGTATGCTCGGATCTACATCTTTTAGATCCAGTTTCTTTTTAGCATCAAGTAGTTTAGCAACAGTTAAACCATCAGATTGGTTTGAAGTTGCAAACTTTTGAGTGCTAGGTAGCGCAACTGAAGTACCTCCAGTTTCGCCAGAGTATGCAGTTCCACCTAAAGCTGTGATAACAACATCATCCATCGATCTACCCATTGCAGCAGCAGCTGCTTTTGCGTAGCTTGAAGTAGGATCAGCTAACATTCTTACTTTGTCGGCATCATCAATAAGATCCGCCCACTCATAATCTGCCAAGCTAACTCTTCTTCTTGAATGTGGAGTATCGATTTGTGGAGTATTCGCATGGCGAGAAGTTCTTACTTGAGCAGCTGTTACACCAACTTGATCAAAATAAGCATTCTTTCCAGTAATACTTTCCACATCTACAGCCTCACGCAAACGGCTACCCATTTGTTGAGCCAACATTTGTACATTAGAACTATACTGTTGTACAAAAGCTGTAGTAATTTGATTAGACATAATTGTCCTCCATTTTCAAATTAAGGTTAAATTTCGATGAATTGTCTACACAAGTAGGTTCGTCTGCATTTTACAACTGTTAGTTGATCTTCTGTTCAGATTGTCAAATAGGATGCTTACGCACTACCCCATTGAAACTTTTGCGGCAAATAAATCACTCATCTCTTTAACAGCTGCATCGTGTCCTGGATGCTCTTTGAGATGATATGGATGATTTTTATCGCCCATAATTTTATTTATTTCTGTTGTCGCTTCATTTGGTGTTAAATTACCAGTTGTTTCTTGTCCAGCTTTAATTGTATCTTCACTAAAATTTTTTGACATTTCAGCTAATGATTTAATAAAGCCTGGATGATTACCGATTGGTGTACCATCTTCAAGTTTTACATTTGCCATATCAGATGAAAAAAAAGATTTAAACACTTCATTGGCTGCATTAAGTTTTTCTTGATAAGCTAAACCAAATTCTTTTCGCAATTCTGCCTCATTATTTGTTTTTGCTAATTCGACAGCTGCATTTGCACTTTCAGTATTTTGTGTTTCAAGACCAGTATAATAATCTAAAATTGCTTGTGCCTGGTGTGGTAAAACACCATTCTCATGTGCAACTTTTAAAAACCCATTAACTGGTTCTGGACTTGCTCCCTCGGCTAAATTAAAATTTACTCCATAATTATCTGGAGTATCTGGTAGTCCTAACTTTGTATAAACTTCTTTCCAATCATCTGGAGTAGAGTTTTTTGTTGGGATAGCCATTTTGTCAGCTCCGACCATTCGTTGGGCGGAAACATAACCTTTTGCTAGTTGATTAACATCCTGGATATTTTGTAGGGATGGTTCTGTTCGTAAATCTTCTGGTAATGAACTAACAAAAGATTTTGGTTCTTCTTGTATTGTATTTGTAGTCGGTTCAGATTGCACCTCTGGTGCAGTTGTCTGTTCTTCAGCCATTTTGTATTTCTCCTATATTCGGTTGTGTTTTTGTCATATTCTGAATATGTAATACGACTTGCCTTTGCCCCTCCAGATTTGCTGTAATGTAAGGATCTTTATCAAATGTAGAATTATAAAATCCACATTTCTTTTTCAAATCCTCTAATACAATCACACCCTCTTTCGTTCCAAAAGCTATTTGGTAACATCGTTTTAATTCATTTAAAACTTGTTCAGGTTGTTTGCTCTTCGGCATTATTTACCTCTTTCAAGAAAGGAGCTGCCCTACCTCCAGCTTCAGCCATCTGTGATGTTTGATCAAGTTGTTGTTGCTGTGCAGCAGCTTCTTGCTGTTGTTGTCTAATCTCGGCAACCTCTTGATCAGATCGTAAAACTTTTCTTGGAACTCCTAAAACATCTGTAATATGTTTAACAAGTTTATCAGAGTCCAAATAATCCATAACTGGCATCATTTGCGCTAGTGGAGTTATAATTTCTAAAGATCGTAATATTGCTTGTACATCGCCAGTTCGTTGAGATCTTGCAAGTGGCGATACATACTCAATATCAACAGTTGTACCTTGTAATGCAGTTGGCGGTGTTGGTAATAGACCTTTTCGCAACATAATATTGAAACAACGAGTAATAAGGGGTTGTAACATTTCTGCTTGGAGTCTACCTAATACTGGTGCGAGTAATCGCATTTTTTCTTCGTTTCGTTGCATAACTTCAGTCGCTGTCATTCGTACATCTTGCGACATGAGTAATTGGTCTACAAAGTAAGCTTGTCGTATTGCTTCTCTTCGTTGATCCTCTAGGTTTAATCCAACTGGAGTATTTGCTCCAATTTGTAATGGTTCTATTCTATCCCTTGTACCAGAACGAAAATAATTTAATCCTCCTGGTTGTGTACGAACTGGTAAAACAAAACTATCATCTGGAACTAATAAAGGTGGATCAACCATTTTTTGTGCAGCCTTAATTGTTGTTTCCGACATTTTATTAATCATTTTAATATCGGCTAAAGCTGTCATGGATGGAGATCTTCCATAAATTTCAGATGATGATTTTAACCATCTTGGTATAACAAATGGAAACTCATTAAATCCAGAGATAGAAATAACTTTACTATCTTCGTGATCATAATAAATGGAAGAAAATGCCATTGATTTATTATCAATTTTATATGGGTTCATTTCATCATTTGGTTTTACACAATGATGTAATGTTATTTCGTCATAAGGTTTTTTTTGTGCTAGATCTTTTACTCGTTTTGATAAATTTTCGCCAAACCGCATAAATGCAGCTCTAGCAGTCATTTTTATTTCTCTGTGTATTGTATCAACAAAACCTTTATCGTTTTCTTCAATAAAAAATTCTTTTATGTGTCTAGTGGAAAATCGTAAAAACTTTTCTTCATCTTCTTCGATCATCATCGCAGATGTGCCAAAAACAACCAGGTCAGTATACAATTCATGAATTTCTTGTTGGAAATTGGAACGATCTAAAGCAATGTACATAGTTTGCGTACAGGCTTCGAGCCATTCTCTGCTTTCTTCTTCCATCGCCAATGATTCATTCTTGAACCGCATACTAAACCAAGGTGTTGCTGCATTCGTCAGCATCCCATGCAAAGAGGAGGAAAGTAACTCTGATGCGTGTAGAGCTGTACCATCATAAATAAATTCTGTTCTCTTATCGCCAGATGAACGAGATTTATTGACATCAGCTCTTCTAGGTAAAACATAATCGGCAATTTCTTGCCAATGGCTTTCCCAGTTTTGTCGTTTACCTTTTAATTTACTAAATTGATTGGATAATTCTTTTGCTGTTTTCATTATTCTCCACCTAATGTATCTTTCTTGGTTTTCTTTCCTTGTTGATCAAAACCTAATAAACCAAAAACATTTCGAGTTTGTGTAAATGGTCTGCCAGTTTGTTTTGCTGCAAATTTTTTTTCATATTGATTGTATGCTTTTTGCGGTGTTGCAGCATCATATAAATTTTTTGCTCCCATTGCTCTCATAGCAGTTCCAGCAATTCCAGGTGCTGCCGCAGATAATACCATTGTTGCTAAACCTAAAAATTTATTTTGTGATTGTAGCATTGATTTAGATATAGGAGTTGATGTTAAAGCACCAGTTGGATCTCCACTTCCCATTGCTCCAGGGGATTGTTGTCTTGCTCCAGGAACATATGATCCAGCTCCATATTTTACATCATATCCAGCTGATGATAATAAATATCCTCCGCCACCAGTTCTTTTAGCAAGTCCAGAACCAACTAAATATTCATTAAGAGCTTTACTTGCCTCATGACCATAAAACTTTTGGTCTTTACCTTTTAGTTTTGATGCAAATGTATCGGTTGCAAATTTTTGTCCAGCAGCTCCATAACTGACACCAGTTAAACCTAAAGTTTTAGTAACAGCTCTTTTAGCTTGTTGCACATGATGTTCTTTTGACCTACTTGCATAAGCTTTACCAGAAGCAATTTTTGCTTTTTGTTTTTTAACAGAAGATTTAAAACTTTTTGTTAAAGCTCCACTTCTTCCATGTCCTGGTTTATGTGCCATTTATGCTCCTAATAAAGTTTTTTTATAAATATCTGCTTCACTTGTATCGCCTTTGGTACTTGTGAGTATTGTATCGGTATAGCCTTTTTTCTTACTCTCTACTAACGCATTAACCTTTTTTCTTTGCTCTTCAGTAAACCTATCTGGTGTTGCTGGAGGCAAAGTAGGCATTGGTGGAGGCGGTGGAGGTGGAGGCGGCATCTTTGGTCGTAAAAATCCCATGTTATATCCTTACTTCTAGTGGGTTATAGTTTGTGCCAGTTGCAAATTTTTCTAGTCGTCTATTTTGATTCAAATCCAATTCTTGATACGCAACAGCACAGACTCTCCACGCATCCGCATAATGCGAGGAATGATCATGAACTGGTTTTGAAAAAACTCGTTGTTTATCTAACCACTTTCTGTGATACCATTTCATCGCATCCAGAAATTTTTTACAGTTAGCTCTATCAATATAACTTTTAGCCAGGAGTATTTGTCCAGCATGAATACCATCTTCTATCGATAGTTTTGGACATACTCGTAGTGGTCGCATTCCCATTGAATACGCATACTCTTTTCTGGAGTGTCCAGTTGAGAGTTCTCGTTGTTCAATATCGTGTGGAAACACATAATTTTTAATGTTGTAGCCAGTTTTTTTTATATAGTCGGCATAATGATCCAAAGATTGGTTACTATTATTGTAACAATCAAAAACAATTAAAGCTCTTCCTATTTGTTGGGTAAATAACAAACAAGTTTGATCACTTAATCCTAAATCAAAAAAGACAGTTGTTTCATATCCAGGATCATAAGGAAAATGAGAAATCTTTTTTTCCTCTTCCATTTTCTGAATAATTTTTCCATACACCGATCCAGATATATTCGCAGTCCAGGAGCATTCAAATTCTTGCATATACTGATCTTCGGTCATCAGTTTTCGTGCAGACTCTAATTCTCCTTTAGGTACTAAACCAGTTTCACTTGCTTTAAACATACAAGTGTACCATTCTTTATTCCCTTTAGCTTCTTCAAATAAATCGTAAAATAAATTCATTCCCTGGGGAGTACCAATAAAACAAACTTTACCTAATCGATCCGCAACTGCTGGTCGGATAATTTCTGGAAACATTCTACTATCCATTTGTGCATATTCATCGCAGACAACAAAATCAAAATATTGTCCTCTGGCACTATCTGGATTTTCTGCTCCGAATAATGTTATTCGTGAACGATTTGGAAAATCAGCTCGTAGTTCTGTTTCATTATATTTCATGCCAGGTATTTGCCTGGTAAATTCTTTTAAATAATCCCATGCTAGTAGTTTTACTTGCACCCTGGTTGGTGCAAAGATCGCACCTCTAAAATTCTTTTTCTCGGAAGTTAATGCTTCCTTAATTAAATGATTTACCGCCCAGACAGTTTTACCTCCCCTACGATGCATCACGCACACCGCAAAACGATATTCTTTTAACTTGTTATGTAACTCCAGTTGTTGAGGTCTAGGAGTGTAAGGTATTTTTATAACTTTCATTAGTGTACTGTTTCCTTAACTGAATTATCAACAACTTTAATTCCAAGTGCCGATATAATTAAGTTGGCAGCTTCTAGTGCTGCTACTGCATTTTCAAAGTTAGATAATTCTATATTAACTTTGTTTTCTGTTTCGTTTAAAAAAACCGCAGCTTGTATCTGTTCATCCATGAGTATCTTTTTCTCCCATCATACATAAAAAAAAGCGGCACGATCTTCTGGGATGGATCGAGTCGCAGAAATCCGCCATTTTAATTTTTTTTTGACAGAATATTTATGATTGATTGTTACCTTATCGTTTGCTCTTCCCTTGTTTTCTCTAGTTAATTGAATGCTTGTCATCTTTCTTGTCATCTTCTTTGTCCGATCCTCTTAATGCGTGTGCGGAAGCTTTGCCTTTGTCTACTAGACTGCCATCATCCCACACTATCTTGATAATAGGATCTCCTACATTCTCATTAATAACTTTATCATTGAATACACTAACCAACTTACTTGCCATCCATCTAGCATGATGCAGCTTCTCTCTCGCCCAGGCTACAGCTGTCGGCTCAATCTCTTGATCTAATAAATCTTGCATTCTATCAAGCCAAGTCATTGCACCAATTCTTCTAGCATCCAATATCTTTTCTTTTAAATCCTTATCAGCATTCATCCACTTGTATATTGTAGCCAAGTTTGGCATTTCTTTTGAACGACAAATAGAAGTCAAGCTGTTACCCAGCTGTAATTGATCTATGATTGTCTGTAATAATTGATTTGATTTCTTCATAACTTTTATCTTTATTTTGTTTTAAATTCATTCTTGATCTTATCTTACCCTCAATAGATTTTTGCCCAAATGATAAACCGCCATGCAATCGACAAATATACCGACCATTCTTTTTTAAAATACCTTTGGCTTCGCATTGTTGCCCATCATATTTTCTTCTTGCTTCACATTGTATTTTTTTACTTGGTCTACCTACCATGATTTTTTTTTAAATTATTTTAGTATAACGCTTGACATTATATAATGTTAGGCATTATAAGGGGTTGAAAGGATATTTATGAACGAATACATAATTTATGGCATTGTTGATAATGGTATCATGATCCTAGGAGCTATGACTGGATTGTCATTAGAAAAATATCTACCCAAAAAACTTCAACAAGGTTTGGGAGCTGTCATAGGAGCTGGTCTTGGCAATGCTTGTTCTGACTTTCTTGGTGGAATGTCCACTTTATCTTATTCCTTGGCAATAGGAACTTGCCTAGGATGTTTAATTGGTCTTGTTTTCATTCCAATATTAGTTTGGATTGGAAAATTAAGACAAATAAAAAAAGGAGCTTAAATGAGTGAATTAAGCAACTATAATACTCTTCAAGATTGGTTTAATGACAATCTTGCAGAGTCAGCCGAAGATATAAGTAATCATGGCTGTGTTAATGGTTTTAGCGGTATTATTTATTACTCTGAAACTGTTGCAAAATACGACAAATACCAAGAGGAAATCTGGGAAAGATTATACGAGGATGCTCTTGCTCATGGTCAAAATATTTTAGAGTTTATTGCTACTTTCAATGGTGCTAAAGATGTAGGATCAAATGACCAATTCAAGAATTTGTGTGTTTGGTACTATATCGAACAACTAGCTCATGATAAAGTAAACAATGAATAAAAAACAACTTAAAAAATTTATGGATCAGCTCGGCATTAGCCAGGCTGATTTATCTCGAATATGTTTTAATCAAGTTAATCAATCAGATCGCAATATTGTTTCTACTTGGTTAAGTGGTGCGAAGCCAATTCCTCGTTGGCTTCCTCAACTATTAAACTACTACAAGGAGTCTAAAAAATGACAATTTTTAACATTGAAGATGCCTTTGAAATATCAAATTCAACTTGTTCTTCTTTTTATTATGAAAAAGAACCAATATTTGAATTACACAAAGGTAAACCAACAAATGACAAAAACTCAACTATGTTATTTTATGAAACACAATTAGAAGCAATATTGTCTTTCAATGTGTTAAAAAATAAATATAAAGCAGCTGTTGTTTGGTCTGAAAGTCATAATGAATGGATCGTTATTATTAATCTTAATTACGAAGAATATTCAAAACAATAAACCAAGCGGTGCTATCCAAAAAAAAGAGCCAGATTTATTTCTGGCTTTTTTTAAATACATAATTATTTTATTCTATCATCTTTTATCTATTATTTTGTCAATAATGTCATTAATTTTTTTATTATTTTTATGTAATTCCAACCATAAGCGAAGATAGGCAATTTCCTCTAACCATTTATTTTTAACTTGATGTCGTGAATAACCAAACATCCGACCAAGCTGGGTAAAAGGTATTTTTTTTGCTCTCGCCCAAATTAACTTCCGACTATCTATATCCTCAATGACCAAGCGGAGTAATTCCGATGCTATCCACCATCTGCTAATCTGTTTTGTATTAGGCATAATTTTAAATTCTGTTTTATGCCAAGAATGCTGGTACATTTTTTCTTGTGAATAATCTATCCAAGCGGTGGTTTTTTGCTTTACAAATGCTGGTGGAAGTCTGCGATCAGTTCTAGCAGCTTCTTCGTAAAGATTAATAATATCTTGTGCTAATATTTTAGACATTGAAGATGGATTGCGATTTGTTCTGCTTTAACTTTATCTCGCCAAAGAGGACTTTTTTTCATCTGCAACCATCTTTCTGCATATTCTTGATCTTGGGTTTTATTTAATATTCTCTGATAAATCATTTCATCAGAATGATATTTTTTTCTTTTACCTTGAACAACTGCTTTATAATTAGCATTTGAGTGTTTCGCCACTTTTTTTATTATATTGCGTAAGGATTCATTCATGGATTAATAAGAGGATTAGTGTGTCAATATTGACACTATATTTTTACCAAAAGTGTCATGTGTTATGACCAAAATTGTCATGTGTTAGATTTAGTTTTAGTGTGAGTAATGTGGATTTTGTGAATAACTTTATAAGAGGTGGATCGCCCTGGACTCCCTTTTTGAATTATTTTTAAATACCCATTATCAATTAAACTTTTTAATGCCCTAATAACTTGTCGTACAGACAGATTACTATCATTGGCTAGAGTTAGGTGGCTGGGGAAGAGTTTTTTTGTCCTAGAGTTCTCTCTGTCCAAAAGAAACACTATTATTCGCCTAGCGGAGCTGTTGAGTTTTGTATCAGCATTAGCACACTTAACAAGTTTCCATTTATTTAACAGACTCATCCATGAACCTTGTCGCTTCTGCTAAAATATCTTCATCCATACTCTTCCAAGTATAGTGATTTTCTAAACATATTAACTTCCATCTATGAGCTATGGAAAAAACAGCTTTAGTATGCGGATAAATTACTATTTTTCTTTTATGTTTATTAACTTCATGCGGTATTGAATTATCATCAATAGGAACTTCTTTTATTTCAGACATTTAACCATCCATTTTGTAAATTCTGGGTTATCGCCACACACTTGAACAATGCCCTGGCTGTATGCTCCAACAGTTTTTTCTTCTCCGCTTTCATTATCAATTTGATATTGGCTGTGAATTGCATGACAAACTTCATGCCAAACTAATGTAGCCGCATATCTATCTGAACAGTTAATAACCCTTTTATCTAAAACAATAAGTTTATCAGCTTCATAATAACAACCCTCATCGCCAGATTTATCTGACAGATCTTCCTGGAGTTTTAATTCTATATTCCATGCGCCAACTTTTATTTTATTAGGAATAGAAGTCATTAGGACTAACCTTTCCATCAGTAGCTGCAATTATTAACTTCATGTTAGTTGGACTAGGATTAACTTTACCTACAACCCAATTACGAACCAGAGTAGGAGCATTTAATTTATCCCCAACACCAAGTCGTTTAGCAAGTTCATCAAAAGTTTTAATATTTTCTAATTTTTTCCACTCGGCTAGTTTCATTGAGAATTTATTAATAAAATAGTTTTTTTTAAAAAAAAATAAAAAAAAAATTACAACTGTTCCATCAAATAAGAGCAGATTAAATGTCCATAGTTTATTAACAATATATCCCAAAAAAAATCTGTGGAAAAAACATTTTTGGCATGAATTTTTGAGAAAAATATTTTAAAACCGAACCTATCATCAGGCGGAAGAAAGGAATGTAAAATGGAAATACCAGATTATTTTGAAAAAATTGGTTTTCATTTCTCCCCTTATCAAACAAATTTACCAGATGATGTTTGGCTGCATAATTATATTTTCAGAGATAAAGATTGGCGATCCCAAAGAATACTTCATCCAAGAGTTGAGGGAGGTAAGGCTGTTGAAATTGGACTTGTTCACTATGCAACAAAAGAACAAGATGAAGCAGCCGCTATTCAAGTTTCTTTAAAAGAATTTAAAAAAGCAAAAATACATTATCCAAATGGTATCTGGAAAGATCGATTTGAAAGAATGCTGGATGAAATACCACTTGTTGTTTCACAAGGTATTTCTGGTTTAAAAAGAATTAATTTTTTTGATACAGAAGCCAACACCCAGGAAGATTGCGAACTTCAATTAGATGGTATCAAAGCTCCAACAACTGGATATTCTGATTTAATTAATGATCAATATGTTCTTGAAATAAAAACAAAATGGAGAGGCGATGATAAATTTAATCCAGATGGTACTCCTAAAATATTAAAAACTGGAAAGAATAAAGGACAACCAGCTCAACCAAGTAAAGGAAGTATTCCAAACAAACCTCCAAAAGAATGGCTACGACAAGTATCTTTTTATGCCAAAGCTACTGAAAAAGAACCAGTAATACTTTGTGCTAATGATGTTGAATGCAGACTCTTTCGTTATCTTCCAGAGGATAGACAAAATCAAGATCATTGCTGGGAATTAGATCCACGAAAAATAGAACAATCAATGGAACAATTACAAATTATACAAAAGGTCAGACAAAACTTATTAAGTATGTCTACTAATCCTTATCAATTAGCAAAAATAATTACACCAGATTTTTCTAGTTATTATTGGAACGACCTGGATGAAGATGAATTTGAGGAAGCTGTGGGGTTATGGAAGAACATTTAAAAATTATTCCTTTTAAAGAACCAGAGCTTACAGAAGAGCAGCTCCAGGAGTTAAAAGAAAAAGAAAAGAAAGTAAAAGAGGAATGTGCAAAAAATAAAAAACGAGATGCGAATGGATTAAAACCAAGACACCATAAACATATCTGGAATCATATTAAACAAACGACTGGGAGAAATTAATGCCACCAAAAATTGATGATAATTTATTACAATTATTAAAAAAACATAAACTAACAAAAGAAGATGTGTGGTTTATGAGTCATGCAAAAAAATATGCCATAACTCATAAATCAATGGAGAAAATTCAAGTAAGGGAAAAAATAAAAATTACAGATTTAGAATTATCTTTTATTGACCTAGGATTAGGTGCTTGTGTTGTCAAATGCACAGCTGTTAAAGATAAACTTCAAGTTATTACTTTTGGCGAATGTAATAAAAAAAATAATCATAATGCTTATCCAGTAGCAATGGCAGAGAAGAGAGCTATTGACCGAGCTATTTTAAAACTTGCTGGAATGCATGGAGATTTTTACTCCGAAGATGAATTAACATTAAGAAAAGAACAAGAAGATAAAAAGGATTCTTCTGGAATGACAATTCCAGGAGATGAGGCTGGTAACAGTAGTAGTGGGAATAAGCCTGGTACTAATGGAGCAACCATCAAGCCTCCAGATTCAAGCTGGTTGAAGAAAGATACAGCAGCACAAGTTGTCGATTTTTCCTCCTTAATAAATAAAGCGACCAGCTTGGATCAGATAACAATAATAAAGAGTTGTTATCATAAATGGTTTTCACAATTAAAATCAAGTGATTTGCATGAGGTAAATTTGATGATTGAAAATCAGAAAAAACAAATAAGTCCTCATTCAAGGTAAGGAGATAAAATGCCTAGACTATATTTTAATTTAAAAGCTTCGCCTAAATTTCAAGAATTTTTAGATGGTCTACAAAAGCTTGGACAAAAATTTTTAGGTCAATCGTATATGTTTGATGAAAAAGTATCAAGCGGCTATACATTTAAAGAAGATATAACTTTTAAAAAAGGAGATCAGATTGATATAACTCTTTGGTTAGGAGAAACAAAAAATGGCAAAGCCAAGCCCACCATAACTATATCGCCTTTTGAAGAAGCCTGGCAAAAGAAACAAGAAAATGATGCCAAATTTAAAAATTCCAATAAACAACCAACTTCAACAAGTTCATCACAAGATGCTGATGATATTGACTGGAGTTAGATGAACCTCCCATCTTTACCTTTATTGGATGTTCTCGCTGCTGGTAGGGTTTTATTTCCAGACCAGCACGAGAAAATTACTGAAACTGCTATGCGGTTAAGAATATATAATTTACACAAACGACATGGACTTCCTCTTGTAAAAGATGGAAAAAAATATTTAGTTTCATACCTAGCACTACAAGAATGGATGAAAAATTTTGGAAAAATAAATGACAGACCTTAATCCAGAAAATTTAGTTAAGTTAGATCCAGAGGTTGTTAAAGATCCACTAATAAAACAATTATGCGAAAATTTAATTAATCGTTCTAATATGGGTATTTTAAAATATGGCAATACAATGGAAGATGTTAAAAAATCTTTATCAGAATTAATATGGGATGCGATTGAAGAATCATGCGATCAAAGTGTGTATTTATTTAAAGCACATAGAATAATATTAAAATTAGAAAATTTATTAAAATCTTTAGGAGTTAATTCTATTGAAGAATTAGAGAAATTAATCAATGACTACCGAGCAAGAAATCCAAGATTTAAAAAGTAAGCTGTCTACTTTACGAAAAGAGAATAAGCAGCTCAAAGAAGATTTAGATAAATCTAATTTTGCTAGAAAAGATCAAAATGAAGTAGCCACCGAAAGACTGGAAGATTATGCCAACAGAAATACTGTTATGCGAGGATGGTTTATTAAAAACGATAAAAAACATATTTTAACTGAACTGGAGAAAGAAGCTCATGAAATTAAAAGGAAAGTGGTTACCAAGTAACGATAAACCAGCTGATACTATTAGAGTTGGAGATAAACAAGAAATGGTTAATGTTTTATCCATTTTAAAACCACAAAAAACTATCTGCTATGAAGAAAAATGCACAGAGGATAATCCTAAAAATTTAACGATTGTGAACCGATTTACTTTTTGCCATACCCACGCATTAGAGTTGCAAAAAAAATAAAATGAGAACTTGTATAAAATGCGGAGAAGAAAAATCAGAAGTTAGGTTTTATTCTAGCCACGAAAAACAACCAAATGGACAAACCTGGCTGCGTTATAGATCAAAATGCAAGGAGTGTACTATTGAGGAAAGAAAATTAATTAATAATAATGAATATGAAAGAATATTATTAAAACAAAATGGTGTTTGTGCAATTTGCGACACAAAACCAAATGGAAAAAAATTACACATTGACCATCGTCATAGCCTTGGAGTGAAAAAAAAAGGAGGTGGTTATGTTAGGGGTTTACTTTGTAGTAACTGTAATACGAGTCTTGGTTTATTAAAAGATAATATTAATAACTTAAAGAAAGCTATTAAATATATAATGTTTCATGAAAAAAATCCAAATTTTCACAAATTAAAGTATTCCTCTTCATATTTTATTAAAGCTAAAAAAATGGAAGAAAGATTAAAAAAAAGTGCCAGTAACAAATAGTAACTTTGATCCAACATGCTTGGAGCAATACCAAGATCCTCC
>CEUI01063611.1_pt1 | contig 27850 bp, 48 predicted proteins | sample 531411 | NCBI WGS metagenome assembly CEUI01 (sample SAMEA2622841, study PRJEB7988) | marine metagenome | isolation source: saline water (ENVO:00002010), including
TCTTTGGTCTTTTGATGGTTCAATTGTTATTTTCATCTTTTTCCATCATAGTAAAAAAGGTATTTCTACACAGTCTCCTAAATTAAGTTTTCCTTCATATTTTACAAAGGCCATTGCATAATCCATAATTGTAATTACGTAATGCCACAACAACAACGCTAAATAACCAGCGGTCATCAGGCTTAAAGCCTCCCAAGGCTCTCTATGTTCCTCTTGCATATCTATTTAGCCCTCTTCTTATCCCTTTTCCTCTTGCGCTTTTCAGCGGGGGTTAATTTCGGAGCTTTCTTTTTGTCTTTTTTTCTTTTTTCTTTATTTGCCATAATGTTAATTATTTTTTATTTTATTAAATTTACTCATCAATTTTGACACTCCAATTATCTCAATACCTACTTGTGTATTAACTTCGTCTGTATCAATTGATACCATACTCTCGCCGTCCATATATACATTAACTGCACCTACTTGTCCTTGCGGCGGTGCTACATATATATACATCGTATCGTGCTCTTCACTGTACGTGATTCTGTTATCAAAATCATACTCATTATATTGACCGTACCCTTCTGGAAATATAGCTTTCAATTAAAAAGTTCCTGAACTTGGTAGGTTATTAAATCTGTGTTGGAGTTCTTTTTCTTTGTTTTCAATAATCCAATTATGAAGAGTACTGCTACCATGCCCATAACCATAGGGTAATGGACGATAATCTTTTGTCTGTATTTCTGGAGGACTACCCCACTGAGTAGGATAAGGCTTACCGCTAGGGCTGTAATAAATAGTTGGCTCACAAATAGGGCAACAGCAGCCGCTTAAATATAAAACCATAAATAATAAACTTAATTTCTTTGCCATGTCTTTAATTTTCCTTTTTATGCATTTCTGCCCATTTCTCTTCGGGTGAATATTCTCTTTCTAAAATGTAAAGCGCTCTGTCCATTGCCCCGCGCATTCCCCTTAGACCTTTTATTAAAGGATCAAAGCGAAAACAAAATTCTGATTTAATTTTATAGCCCTTGCTTTGCGCTACTATATTGTCCAAATCTTCCATTCTGCCAGTATGCGTCTCGCAAATAATATATTTAGGCTTAAGCTCTATCGATACAAAGTAAAATATCTTGTAGTGGCTATTTGCCACGCCGAGTGCAGAAACTATGTCGTAAGTCCCTGCAATCTCGTCGTATTTTTCTCTATTGTTTAGATCAATTTTTTTAAACTCACAAGAACTGAGATTCAGTTTATTAATTTTTAACAAATTTTCATTTATATCTAAGCCCGTATATGAAACATCTTCAAATCTCCTGAGCATCTCTACCCCAAATTCCGCGTGACCGCAACCAATATCTAAAATTTTTAAACCATTGCAAGCAATTTTTCTTTCCTCTAGCTCGTCGACAATTCTCTTAAGCCTGTCAGTTGTTAAGCCTGTGTAGTCGACCCAAAGAGCATTGTCTGTTTTTTGTGAAGACGATAAAAAATAAATTTCTTTATCATAATAGTTTAACATCTTAACGTGTCTTTCGTCAAGACCCGCAGAAATTATTTCCTTCCTTTCTTTTTCTGTTGCCTCTCTAATGCTCATCTGTCTTTGTTTTATTATTATATAAATCCCAAGTTAAAACACCAATGGCGATGTCTTCTATGGCTACTCCCGTAGAATCAAACACGGATACACCTTTATTTAATTGCATGGTTTTATGGTTTTCAATTAAGTCTTTTATGGAGCTTACATCGAGATAAGGCCACTCGTTGTACTGAAGCTCGCCAGAATGAAATGCTTGTTCGGGATCATCACAGATAACATTCGCTGAACCATCAATTATATTCGTCATTAATTCGCGTTTACCTTTTGCGTCTGCGCCAATAGCATTAATATGACAATTGCTTTTAATATCATTAATGTCTAAGTAGGGAGTTGCGGATGGCGTGAGTGTGGTAATAATATCCGCGTGGCCTGTAAGTTTTTTAAAATCTTTGTTAAACTCAACGCTGGTCAACCCGTGTTTGTGCAGCTCTGTAGATAACTTAATCGCCGCATCCATATCTTTATCGTACAAACGCGCGGTAAAATTTCCAAAAATTTCTTGATACGCAAGCGCATGATAATACGCTTGCTTGCCGCACCCAATGAAAGCTATACTCGTTACATTATTTGGCGCACAGTATTTCGCAACTAAAGCCGAAGTCGCGGCGGTTCTATAAGCTGTTAGGGCGGTGCAGTCCATTGCTATTAATGGTTCCCCTGTGAACCTATCATTAAGTAAAAAGGTACCGATAGTTGTTGGGAGATTAGATGAACGGTTGTTCGGCATAACCCCTATCCATTTTAAACCAATATAATCTCCTAAAGCTGCGGGCATTGCTCTGAAGTCACCCCACACGACGCCTTTGCGAGCTTGCATATAAGTCTTTGGAATCATATCTGAGGAAGGGTCTAAAAATGCCTCTTCAATAGATTCAACAATCTCATGCCAATTATTTGATAATAATTGATCTACATATAAATCATTTATATATTTCATCTATTTCCTTAGCTAGGGCGAAATGATTTAAAGTGCGCGATTCGATTTCTACTAAAACTTTTCCCCAAGAAACAGGCACTAACATAAGCTCGCCGTGGCGCATTCTTCTAAGCGAGGCTTTGAATTTTATTTTAGAAGGGGGGAGTTCGAACTTCTTCTCGGCGATCGCTACTTGGTCTACAAAGGCGCACGCATCTTCAAATGATATGAAATTAAAATCTTTTGTAATGACGTCAGAAGACTTAACTTGTTCCCAGTAATTACCGAGATCCTTAAAAAAAGAATCTATTTCGTTTTTGCTTAAAGAGTCCTTCATATTTTATAAGTTTAAAAGCGCTATTAGTTGATCCCAGCTTTCTTCAGTATCATTATCTGTATTTAAAATACAATTGGGGTCGCCTAATTCAAAATCTTTAACGTGGTATTCCTTTCTTAAATCTCTTTTAGAGATTAAGCAGACCTCAGTTACTTGGTCTTTGTTGTTGTTTCGTAATTGATTTCTTAATCGTTCGTATGGATTCACTAAAGACATAACTACATGCGTCTCTTTATTGACTGGGTGGCTTGTCCAGCTATTGCTATCCCCAACGTATATTGCTTTCCAATTTCCGTCTTTTCCCTTCTTATTCAAGTAGGTTGCTACTGTATTGGCGTTTTTGATATTTTCTTCTCGGCCTTCTTGTCCATAATTTTTATTGGCAAACATGTTTCTAAACTCATCTCCATCGATGATGAACGGAGTATTGAGGTGATTTGCTAATAATTTGCCCAGAGTAGTTTTACCTGATCCGGGTTGTCCATATAATACATAAATCATTTGTATTCCTTTGCGTGACCTTCTTTAACTAGCATTTTATTTAAAGATTTACCATGGTACTTTGCTGACTTAATGTAATTCTTAGCTAATTGAACCTCTCCTATGCATCTGCCATATTTACCCACACCAAGCGATGTTAAATTGATTTCATTATCATTTAATTCGAGAACTTCTATTACTCTAGCTTTTGCTGCTAAACCCTTTTTCTTTTCTCTTTTATCTCTTGTCCTGCTTTCGTGAGCGTTTATCCCTGCAAGCCTTATCCTTTTTTTAACCCAAATGTCAAAACCGAGATCTATCATGGCGTCAATTGTGTCCCCGTCAACGACGTTTGTGACTTTGGCTTTATATGTGTACATTACTCTTCTAGGGGGTTTCTTAGGCTTGCTTCTATCTCATTAATTTCAAGTATGTTTCCGTCTTTATCAGTTTTAAATCTAAAAGCTATTTTTTCTTCCCCCGTTTCAGAAAATATTCTTTCTTTAGTAACTACCTCTCTGAAGGGTTTAATTTTTATAAGCTTAATTGTTCCTGCTGTAGGACCTTCATCCCTTTTGGAATATACATGCACCGTAACAATGTTTTCTCCCTCGGTTACCCCCCTAAAAGATACTATCTCTTCATTAAAATTAACGACCAAGCCTTCTTCCCCCTCTCCCAAGCTGTTATTTCTCCTCTTTCCTAAAGCGTCATGATCTAAACTTATCAGGCTCCCTTGGCCACCTTCTCTATTGTTGAACGCCACCGTGTGTCCTGACGCCGCCCTAACATACAAATCTAGATCATCCTCACTCTCTCCATCCCAAGTTAATACCACCTCGTATATTACGTTTGGCGGTCTAGCTTTAGTCTTCTGCTCCTCGGTTTTTAAAAGAAAAAGAATCGCCACTAACATCAACAAGCAACAGAACAGCACATCGATGAATGGCCTAAATGAAAAAAACTTTTTGTATCCTTTGTTGATCATTCTTCTAGTTTAAATCTTAAAATCATCAACTGAACTTGAAGGGGCAAACTAAATACAATTCCACAAATAGTCGTATAAAAAGCTGTGTGCAATCCTTCTTTTAATCCTGAGACAATGTCGCTAACTTGCGCTTCGGCATTCAGATTAGTTGTCGTCGCAACGCATAGACCAAAAACTGTACCTAATAATCCCAAAGAGAAAAAATGCTCCGCCGCAAACCAACCTACCTCAGCCTTCCTTGAGAGTTCTTCTGCATCATGCTCGACCTTCTTCTTGTCTACCTTATCCGCCAAATAACAAAGCCTCCCCACCATGCCAGAAATAACGACATAAAGAGCCATTATTACTATTGTTAAATGACTAACGTCATTGCTAACCATTAAAGTAATCGCCCCTTTTGTTTCGGCGAAAAAAACTGCTGTTAGCATAACAGCATTAAGTAAAAACCATTTAGTAAAAGTAGTCATGATTTAAAATCTTTCTTTTCATTATTTCATTCCCTGCGGAAAGGTTAACTTGTCCGCGTGGTTTACTGTCCAGCTGACTTCGTGAGTTACCGCTCTATACGTTCTGGCCGCGCTAGGAAATCCATTTCCAGATTTCTTAACTCCGCCAAAAGAGAGATGAGATTCTGCCGCAATGGAACCGCCATTCCAGTAGATCATTCCCGCTTCGCACTCGTCTCTAAGAACACGCGCTTTTCTGAAATCGTTTGTAAGCACGCCAACAGCAAGGCCATAATCAGTGTCATTATATATATTAATAGCCTCTTCTAAGGTGTCAAAAGGAATAATCGCAACATGCGGACCAAAAACTTCATTCTTAAGATAAGGGACATCTCTCCATTCAGTTTTATAAACCATAAACGAAGAGAAGAAGGCTCTTCCATTTATATCTTCATATTTAGGCTCAAGTAAAACTTCCGCTTGCGGGTCAGCTAAAACCATATCGTTGTATCTTTTGACTTTTTCAAAACCCTGCTTGTTAATTAGCGGGCCATAATTTTGAGAGTCGTCTGGTTTGTAGTCTACCCAACCCAACGCATCAGGTGTTCCTGAAGTGCTCACAACTTTTTGGAAAGGGTTCCCTGTTTTAAGCTTTGAAGCCGCTTCCGTAAAATCTTTGGCGAATTGATCTACAACAGACCTATGCACAATCATTCTGCCAGAAGAAACGCATCTCTGACCTGAAAGCTTGTGAGCGCTTGCAACCGCCGCTTCTAAGGCAAGGCTAGGCTCTACATCATCAAAAATTATACAGGCAGACTTGCTGCCCATCTCGCAAGAAGTCGTTTTATGCCAGCTTTCTGCCGCTACTTTACGGATATGCTGCCCGACTTCAGCAGAACCAGTGAAACAAATATGATCAACATCGCCACGAGCCAAAAGATTACCAGTGTCACCGTGGCCATGCACCAAGCTAATGACTCCATGAGGCAGACCAGCTTCCTCATAAATTTCCACAGCCATTTGGGTAGACATCGGTGCATCTTCACTTGGTTTAATTACTACTGTATTACCTTCAACTATCGCTGGCGCAGCGCACCAATATGCCCCGATCGCCAAAGGGAAATTAAACGGGGATATAATAGCTATTACACCTTTCGGCTTTCTTAACATATAAGAATCTTTATCCTCTATTTCAGAAGCAACCGCCTCGCCATGAGAATATCTACCTGAGCCAAAAGCGAATTGAGCCATATGTAGCGCCTCATTTACTTCCGCAATAGACTCGTTATAATTCTTTCCAGTTTCCAAAGAAATTACCGTTGCGAGCTCCTCTCTTCGTCTCTCAATTATTTGAGCGACTTTATACATATAATCTGAGCGCACAAATCTACTTACCTTTCTCCATTTTTCGAAAGTCCTTCGAGCAGATTCTATAGCCGTTTCCACCTCGATAGGACCACTTAACGGAAATGCGCCTTGAGCTTTTCCGGTCGACGGATTCAATTTTGTGTACATTCCTTCAGTGGCTTTCCACTGACCATTGATATAATTTCTTCCTTCGAATTGCATAAAATGATAATGGTTAATTTTTTGTGCTTTCCATAAGTCCTTTAACATTGACTTCACAAAAGCCTTTGCCTGTTCTACTAATGAGTTCATAAATCACGCCAGTAAGCTCAGAGGGCTTCGTAAAAACTTGCTCCAACCCCGGACACGTTAAGGGTTTTTCAGATAGAAACTCTGCATAACCTCTTTCTTTCCAAAGAGACATTACTTTCTCAACGTCGCTAACCTGATAAGCCATGTGGTGTACTCCGGGACCGTTCTCTTTTACCCAATCTCCCACAATAGAGCCCTCTGGTCCATCACTAATAAAAATTTCTGGCGGAGCATGCAAGACGCATTCAATTGGTCCACCTATCGGCGCGGGATGAGGTAAAATCTGTTTCCATAAATTTGTGTCTGGGTGTCTTGCCTCTGGCGGAACGAGAGCCAAACACTCTGCTTTCGAACCGTCATCAAATTCAATTTGAAATTCTGTTCCGATTTTGTATCCCAAACACTTTTCAAGAAAGTCAGCGGTTTTGTACCGATCTCTGACTCTGTAGGCTATATGATCCAATCTCATTTTTTTGGTAAGTTTATTCTTTTCCTCGGGCCTCCTTGACCTCTATATTTTTTCATGCCTTTACTGCGACGACCCGCGCCTTGACGAGTCTTCTTCCTAACGCCTTTGTGCTCATGTTTAAATAATGTTTTTGATGCCATATGTCTATCTTTCCTTAGTGTAATTTATATACATGAATTTAATTATAGAGTCAAGTTTAACTTTGGATGAGGGCTTATATTATAGATTCTTAACAATGATAGCTAAACAAGACCTAAAATACAACATTTTAATTGAATCTGAACCAGAAGAGGTGGATAAATATTACAGGATTCTAAAGTCTCATGGTTGGTTTGACTTCACTGACGATTTCATCTCGGAAAATCAAGAAGATGGAGTAAGAATTAGTAAAAATCTAGATTACCCAAACACAATTCAAACTCAATACATAAGATGTGAAAATATCCCAAATTTGATGGGAAAGATAAAGTCTTTCTCGGATCTTTAATCCGCCGTTCTAGTGAGTCACTGAATCGGTTTGTAAACCCAAAGAAATCCGATTTATTATCAATTTGACTAACTCTTCTGAGACTTCTTCTATGGTTTCATCCCAGTTTTTTTCTAAGCCTATTGCCTTGGCATTTTTGAACCAAGTATTTATTCCTTTGTCTGTACAGGTCCAACGAAAATCGATTTTATTATGAATGGGATCTGCTTTTTGAGTGATAAGCCAAACGGGCTTACCCATGGCTCCGGCTAAATTTAAAACCGCCGTATCAACAGAAATAATTAAATCAAGCTTTTTTATGAGCTGCGCCGTGGCTGTGAAATCTTTAAACTCTGAAACGAATACATTGTCATATTTTTCTAGCCCTTCATTGTCTTTTATTTGAAGCGAATAAAAATTAGTTTTTTTATTTTCGAAAAGAGATTCTATTTTTTCTCTTGGGGCTGATCTTAATTTATCTCTATGGTGAAATTGATTTCCTCCCCAGCAAATTCCGACATTAAGCTTGGAGGCGTCTACTTGAACATCGCTTTCTCCCTTCACAAAAATATGGGGAGATTTATCTATCTTCTCTGCATCAACTTCTAAATCATAAGCTAATTTAAGGATGTCTGATTTGTAATCATATATACTAAAATCTATATCGTCTATAAAGCTCTTAAAATCTTCTTCCGGAAACCGAATTACCCAAGGAGAATTATCGTCGCCTTCTGCCTGCCTCACTATATAGGGCTCTTCAACAACTTCTTTTATTATATGAGTTTGCTCTCTCATGAGACCGGAAGTGATGGGTGTGCAAAAAAAGGTTACGTCTGCTTCTTTAAATCTTGAGTCTGCTAAAAATCTAGAAAAGAAAAACACGTCGCCAATACCTGAAAATCCAAAATGAATTAAAATTTTTTTACCTGATAAATCTTCTCCCTCCCAGTTGGGCACTTCATCAAGTTTTTCTCTATAATACATATTAGCCTTCCCCGCTAAAGACCACCTAAGTCTAGATATATTTGATAAAGAGCGAGACTGCTGCCATAACTTAGGCAAAATGCACGCTGCGTGACCAATGAGTTCAGACTTTTTTGTTATTTTGCTGTAATCACGATTCTTCATGAAAACCACCTCTCTATTTTCCATGTTAAACTGGTAAATAAGTTAAGTACCCAACGACACATATAACAAACGAGTCTTACGAATTTTCCCAAGAATGAAGGCTCCTTTTTTTGGGAAGCTTTTTTCACGGCTTCTTTAACTCTCTCTTGTACTTCGATTCTTTGGGTATTTCCGTGTTTTTCCCATTTACCGAGTGAAATTTCCTTAAGCTCGCCTTTCCAAAAAAGCGCTAAAAATTCTATCCAGTAATCATGTTTTTCTTCCATGTGTAAGTTATAGAATCTTATTTCTCCTGTAAAAAATTGCTTCTCTATGCCTCTGTCTTTTTCTATAAGTTCTGACTGACCGTCTTCCTGCTCAACAACCTCTCTCTCAATGATCTCTTTATATAACTGGCCATCATCTTCTATCGTATAGGTGTCTCCAAATCCTCCTAGAAAAAACGAATCTTCAGCTACTATTGATTTCGTTTGAAATTCCCACTTCTTCCAATCGGGGGGGTTTTTAAGCTCCTTCACTTCATCTGGAAGAGGGAGCTCGTATTCGCAAAGAACTGTATCATACATTCCCATACTAATCCCCTTTTAGAACTAATTCTCTTAAAGCTTTTAAATGGTGACACATCCAGCTTTCTCCTATGGATCTAAGGGCTTTGTGCTCTGCTATGCTTTTTCTTTTAAAGTCTTCGTCTTCTAACTTCGCTTTTTCTATAATCTGATCCAACAATTTTATAGCTGCGCTGTCGGGGGAAAGCTTGTTGCTCATACTAGAATTATAGTAAATTTTTAGCTATTTCATCAACCGAAATTTCACTAAAAACCCTATTAGCCATTTTTGTCATTATTTCCTCTTTAGAAAATCCTTCCATTTCTGCCCAAAGCCATTGTTTTATATGTATTTGGTACGCAACTGTTATATCTTGACCAAACATTTGGACTTCTCCGAGAATAACTATTTTTTTGGCGTCTTTATTTGCTAAAATAACGGAATTGTCATCCATTGTTGGGTTTACGTCCACGGTGAAGCCTAGCTTTTCAGCGTCTTTTTTGACTTCCGAGACTCTTTTAAGTAATGATTTTCGCACATAAAGCTATTACACTTCGGGTAGCTTTTCTTCAAAATCAAAGGGTTTTTCTTTCCTTTCTACAATATCGTAATCGTATTTATCATCATCACTTGTAATCCATTTCCATTCGTTTTCTACGGAATGCCTTTCTTCATGAAGGAGTCTTTCACAGATGGGCTCTTCTTTCGTACAGAAATCTGAACGATGCATCCTTAATCTATTGTTTGGTTGTATAGCGAAATTGCCATTGTCTAGAGCTATGAAATGGCCACACTTATGTTGTCCGGGGTCTTCCGAAAAACCGGCGTCCATTATGTTCGATTCCGGATGAGCCCAATCTAAAGTAAATAGATACGTTCCTTCATAAACGTTTTTACGGCGACTGGTATATCTCATCTTATGGCCATGTAAAATATCAAACTCGGTAACCGAAACGTAATAGCTAAAGGAGTCCCAAAGCATTAATTCGTCCAAGGGCATTTCTGGCGCGTCTTCCTTATGGCAAAATGCGCTAATTGGGAGTCTCCAAAAAATTCCGCCATCTTCTTGAAAAGAATGAAATAAAGGAACATTGCCCGGAATACTCGCGACACCAAAAATACCGGCATAATGAACTTTACCCTTTGAGTCTGGGTCTAAATTACGAAGATATTCTTCTCTCACAAACGCTTCTTGTAAGGGGATATTTGAATTAAGATACGACATTATTTCTCAAGAATTAAAAACTCTTCTTCAGACCTCTTAGAAATTTTTTTAATATACTTCTCGGCCATTTCAAAACCTTCCTCTGTATGCGGAAAGGCTCCGTGCGTAAATTTACGCCCTTTAGAAACAACTAAATAATATTTTTTCTTTTTTTGTCTCACTTTAGGGAGCGTCTCTTGATTTTTTGAAAGCTTTTAGCGCGCAAAATCTACTTATCTCTTTCTCGAGTTTTATAGATTCTTTTCTTTCGATCATTGCTCTAGAGTAGAGCATTTTAAGCTCGCCTTCTACTTTCTCTACCGCTTCATCATCAAAGCGTGAAGTTGCATCGTTGTGTGCTTCTAGAGCCTTTTCTATTTTCTTTTCCCAGAAAGAAACGGAATCGTCGAGAGTCTTCTCTTTCATTCTGAGATCTTCTTCTATTTCTGACATTGTTTTCACTGGTATAAGTATAAACTATTTTTTACTTTTTTGTCAATTCGTTTCTTCGTTTTTTATGATTGTTTTTCTAGGCTGAGTATAAATTACTAAAGGTAGTGTTATTGGAATCAAAAGAAAGAACCATTTGAAGCAAAAAAATACCAAATACAGCAATTCCGGTACAATCGTATACAAAACCCACGGATTAGACATAATAGACCAATCGTATTGAAACTGCTCCCAGAGAAAGAGAAGATATTGATTTAACGCTTCCATAGTAAGCATCTTATCAAATAATTAAGCAAAAATCAACTTAAAAATAGTACCCGCGCTTACCGACTTCTAGAGAAATTTTCTCATCCTCTATGAAGCCTTCAGCGTATAAGTAGTTTACGATCTTTTCTGCCTCCTCGTGAGAAACATCATTAAAGTGGTCGTCAATAAAAACTCCACTTTTGACAAGATCTAAAACTACCCTTAGGCCGTTTACTGTTAGTTCTTCTTTCATCTCTATAAAAAAACCGATGTAAGCCGGACGGCCTACACCGGTTCTCTCCACCCTTTGGCTTTCCCTTGGCTATTTTAAAGTATTTTCTTTTAGTATTAGCACTCTAGGATAAGTTACACGAAGCCTGAATGGAAATTGCTTTTTCGCCGCTTCTTTTTCGAGATCTAGCGCCTCTTTCTTTTCTTTCGGGCTATTTTCGATTGGCATATTTTTCAGCTCTTCCTCGCTTGGCATTTCTACGTTTCTGTCTAGCGCCCACATGATCTTATGTTTTTCGCAATAATCAATCATTCTGCGTACGGGTACGATAAGATTAAAACCCTCTCCCGCTCCGCGCACCAACATTCCTACATATTTCGCATCTTTCTTTAGGTATACTCCGCCCCCACTACTTCCGGGGAAGGCTGTCACTGTTGTCTGATCGAATACGTGCTTATTAAGGCTTTTTATAATTCTGCCATGTTGAGAGTAAATTCCATCCGTCATGCTGTTCGCGCCCATTTGGCCGAGTAGGGAGCCAACGTGAAGAAGATCTTCTCCTAGGGGAGGAATTTTTTTATCCAAATAAAACGTTACTGTGTCCGCCACAAAGTTAAGCTTGCGAATCCTTAGTAGCGCTAAATCATGCCCGTCGTCTGCGTCGCTATATTTTAACACCTCCGCATCCATTTGTAGTCGACCTACAGTTCTCCCGCCTTGTCTAATCTCTTTAACGATCATCGGATCCTTAAATTCAACTATCGTCTTGGGAGTACCATTGACTACCACTTTTCTTGTAGAGCGTAAATTATCTATTACGTGCGCGGCAGTCCACACGAAATTGACTTGGTTGGTATTAGAGTCCTTCCTAGTGAAGATTACCCCCGAGCCTTCGCCCGCGCTAAATGCGCCTTCTGACCTAATCGTCACAGATACATTTTGTAAATGTTCTGCCGTGGTCTGTTTCTTCTCTGCTCCAAACGAAACCGACGCAAGGGCGAGACTTAGAAAAAATGAAGTTGTTAGTTTTCTCATAACGTTATCTTTCTAATTTATTATAACGAAACAAGAAACAATATATACAAACAAAAAACCCGCTCAGAATCCAAAAAGGACCACTGAGCGGGCCGCGCGCAAACTTACTAACCACGGAAGCAGGGACGCCAAAGCAGTCGCAAGCCAGCACGCACCAAGTATCGCCCACAGCAGGAAGACCGAGCGACGCAGTACTCATAAACCGTCGCAGTCTTGGCTATAGCCTCCCTACCTCGAACAAGCACCCTCGAAAGAGTCTCGCAGGCCTTGGGCGAAAGTACAAAACATAATAGAACGAAAATCCAAGAATGTCAAATTTTTTTTGAAAAGAATTCATTTCTTAAAAAACCTAAATCAAACACACCGTTTGGGAAAAATTTTCTTTTTTTGAAAAGTGGTACCCCCAGTAGGATTCGAACCTACGACCCTCGGTTTAGAAGACCGATGCTCTATCCAGCTGAGCTATGAGGGCGAGGTTCCTCCGCAATCTTCTCGGAGAATATCCTTTTCTAAAAGTTCCACCCAATAGATTTCAAAAGCAACTGTGTCTTCCAGAGCCATGAACGAATGATACTCTTTGGGGGGAACCGTTGTCGCTTCCCCTGCGGAAATTATGGTGTCATCTATTAGGTTGTAATCATTTTTCCAAACAGTAACTTGCAGTTTGCCGGACTCTACGAAAAATAAATTATGTTTATATTCATGACAATGCTTTGAGCAGAAGCCGCCGGCTTTAGCTTCTATCCTGTGGATTTCAACATTATTCTTAAAAAATAATGGCCGAGTGTTGCCCCAGACTTTTCCCTGTAATGCATTCATATAGTTCTTACCCCTCTTTTTGTGACGACTTCGCTAGCGCATTCGTTCGCAAAATTTATTGCACGTTCAGCATCATTGTCAATTGTATAAGAAACAGCCAACGCCGCCAAAAAAGTATCGCCCGCGCCAGATAAATCTTGGGCGGTAATTTTTTTAGGAGGGAAATAATCTTTACCCATGTATTTGCAACCTTTATAGCCGCGAGTTATTATTATTTGATCCGGTCTGGTATATGATGCTTTGTGTCCGTAAGCTATTTCTGTGTGGCTCTTTAGCCAAGGATTTATTTCAAGTTCGTGCTCGTTCACTTTTAGGAACTTTAAATTTAAAGGGAGATCTGTTTCTATTTTGCATTTATTACTGTCTAAAAAAACATTATCATGTTCCAAACATACGTTCTTTACATCTCTCATCCCATTCACGAACCCCTTTCCATAATTTGAAATTAAAACTGCATCATAACTTTTGAAATCCACTTCTTTATAATTAAATTTACCTTCAGATTCATCATTCTCATCAACCCTTAAAAGTAAATGGTTTGTTTTAATATCTACATAACGCGTTTTCAAAATTTCGTTTTCGTTAGTAATTAAATCACACTTTATTCCTAAAGCTTCTACATTAGCTCTTACGTTCGCAGCCATACCGCCATTGGTTATTACCTTCTCTGGGTGGAAAACCGCTATTGGCGCTTCGGGACAAAGCCTTGGACATTTTCCGTAAATGAACTTGTCCGTGCAGCTATCTCCTATTACTAAGAATCTATGGTTGTTTTGAGAGTATATAATATACGAAATTTAACGCGAGACTGACTCCAAGTAAAGCAGAAACTACCACTAACGCCCACCAAGGATTAAACTTGTTTGAACGTTCGCTCCTTCGTTTGTTGCGTAATTTCATTCGACGGTCTTTTTTAGAAATTTTCTTTTCTGGGAATTCTGAGCCGGAAATAATATACCAATACCCGTCCTTCTCGACCGCCCAATCAGTGGTAGATTTCTCATGTTTCCACCAATATGAAGAATTATCGAGTTTTCTTAGGTTTCTCTTCACTAAAAATATTACACTTTTTAAAGCTTTATTCGTATAATTAGGTAGGCATGTCTTTTCTTTCTGGGAAAATCTCTAGGAGAGCTATCCACTGGACCGCTCTAGCGTTTTCTATGCTAATTGCATGGTATTGTTTTTTTGGCTATAAATACAGCTTCGTTTACATCTGGGGCAAAAGCATGGAGCCCACTCATATGCATAGGGAGGTAATCGTTGTTGAAAGGGTTAAAACTCTCGGCAAATTCTGGAAGCCCGCTAAGCTAGACGCCGTTGTAATCGAGGATAAAAAAGAAAATGAAGCTTTAGTTAAAAGAGTCATTGGTTTGGCGGGGGACAAAATTAAAATTAAAGATGGATATGTATACCTTAATGGTAAGAAATTCGAGGATCCATATAGTAGAGGGAGAATTGGAGTCCTTTTGGTGGACTCGGATAATCAACCTCTTCGGTATTGGGAAACGGGTCACTGGGGAAACGCTGGAGACCCAGTTATACAATATGTAACAACCGCTGACGAAATTACTGTTCCTGAGGGTCACGTATGGGTTATCGGAGATAATCGTGTGGAGTCTTGGTACGGCGCTCTGCCTGTTAAGGATATTAAAGCTCTAGTTATATTTTGAGGTGTAAATTGTTATGTGCGAAAAAAAACTGGAGACATATTGTACCACGGACTAGCCGCTGATATTTTCGAGGACGTGAACTCAAAAAATGCTTCTGTATCAGAAGGGCACTGGACGAACGAAAAAATTTACATATACGACGCCTTAAGTGATGCTTCAGAAAAAGAAATAACTATGATGATAGAATATCTGTATAACGAGGGCTTCATTCAGGATAGGAGAACTGAATGCGAAGTTATCCGTGGGGAAGATTTTAATTAATTAAAATTATTACCAAATAATGAATGGATCTTTCTCAATCCATTCCTCAAACTCGGGAGCTACCTCTTTTAGAAATAAACCATCTCTTGCATCACTCCAATAGCACCCCTTAGCTCTCTTCCATTGAGAATAACAAACCGCTGCTCTCTGTTTATCGTTAGGGTATTCATCATTCATCATAGAATTACCCATGCAACTAGACACAAACGAAGCCTTATCTTGTGTTCCTTTGGGGCTTGGTAATGGCATGATATATATTACACAAAAAGGCCCGCCCTGACCAAAAAATCAGGACGGGCATGAACTAACAGCAATTCATTTACTGATCAGTTTCTCTGGTTTCGATCGAGGAAGGCTTAGCTGGCTTTCCAGACGTACCAAGAGTTTGTGCTGTTGAGGATGGACGCTCGACGATTTGATCAAGCTGGGCTTGAGTCGTCTTGTTCATACTATATACTACATAACCAGTCAAACAAAAGTTAATCGCGAGCAAAAGCACCGCGACCCGCGCGTAGGCGGTTTTAACTGTTGTGAACTGACTGTTTTTCTCTGTGTTTTCTGTCATAGACATGCAAACTAACATACTCTTCGTTTTTGTCAACTAGGAGATTTCAAGTTGAATTCTTTTGCTCTTTTCTAGCTTTTCTGCCCGCAAACTTAGCAGCCCGTCTTCCATTTTAGCTGAGAGTTTTGAAACGTCTACGGCCTCTGGTAAGTTAAAAGAATAAGAAGCGCTATCGTCTTCGCGCTTCGCTAAAACGCTCATCACTCCGTCGTCTATCTCTGCTTTTATGTGCTCCTTTTTAAATCCCGGCAAAGGAATATGGAGATCGTAGGCGTCCCCCGAATCTCCCCAAGACAAAGAGCTTGTTGAAGTAAAATTCGAGGGCCTTCTCCAGAAAGAATAATCTTCATTAAAAAAGGCTTGGTCGAATAAATCGAACACGTTGTTGGTTTTATTAATTAATCTAGTATTCATAATGTCTTACTAGAGCAAATGCTATGCCAAGAAAAAACCCCCAAAAAAGGGGGTTTCGTTTGTGATATAGAGACAATCAGTCTCGGGTTATTTGTTATTGTCTTTGTTGTTTGTGTCAAAACTTCTCTCAATCATATACCAAGCTCCATAACATTTTAGTTTATTGCTGTATTCTAGCTTTTCAAATTTAGCTCGCACTCCCATGATGACCCAATTTTTTGCGCGAGCATTGTTCCTATACTTAGGAAGAGTATTCAGAGGTACTCCTGTCCAGTTCGGATCAACTTGGTCCCAGAAAAGCCACTCCGCTTTCCAAAACTGGTCTCCATCTCTTTGCTCCCTAATAAGAGTCCAAACAGGTTTGTTATATTTTTTCATAACAGGCTCGATTTGAGCGTACGTCTTGTCCATAAAGCTTGGAATTAAAATTATAGTCTCTTTTTCTTCTCTGGGTAGAATTACATGATTTACCTCAGCCTTAATTCGCTCACCCATTTTTCTGGTTATCGCTACCTCCCTGTCGTGGTGTTCCCACTTACAGGGCGCTTGAATCCTCAATGAGCCTGTCGTTAACAAGAACCAAGACCTAACGTTCTGTATTGAATTAGTTTGCCCGCGGTTATGAGTATATCGAACGTACCCAATCCAGTTTGGAGCTTCGGGGTCATGGCTCCACCTTGCCCTAAGTTCATTTTGTTTCCGCTCTGCGGGAAGCTGGGCGTAACAATTAAATGCAACCGCAACCGTGAGAAGCATTAGTGTTTTTGTCATGCCTCTATTATGAAGTATTTTTAAGGTAAGGTCAAGTAATTTCTTAAAAAACTCAACTCACTCACTCTTTTTCGGAAATTTTTTGTTTTTTTTGTTTTTTTTGCCCTCGAAAAGCCAAGGTTGCTCTAACTCATTAAACTCTGGCGCTTCCCTGTTCCAGTCTATCTCATCATAGTTTTTCTTAAACTTTTTAGAGAAGCAGTTGCGCGGTTTGTCTCCTTTGCCAGCCATTTTAAATAGTTAGGTGGGGCTTATCAGCCCAAATGAACTCTACTTTTTCTACATTCAATGCGGATTTTATTTTTTGTTTGACATCTTCGTCCGTGCTTATTTTTGTTTGAAGCATATCTAAATAAGACACATCTCTGTTCTTAATCCTCTGCCCTTTGGTGCACCCGCAGCCGACGTTAATCGACTTGTGGTAATTTAAAAATCTCCAACACCATTTTTCTTCCCTAAATATTTCAGGCAAGCTGAGCATCCACGTCGCCAGCTCATCTGGAGTTTTAAATATATGTACTTTATCACTCTCCATTTTGGACGTCCGTTCTTTTTATTATATAAAGTAAGCTAAAATATAAAATCAAAGATAAATAAAACACTCCTGAAAAAGTGTATACTGAACATCTTACGAGTAAGGTGCTAAGGCTAAGCCACGCGCCTAAGCATATAGGGCAGGAAATTAACCTAAAGAAAAAGCAGTCGCGAGTCATCAGTAGATAATCTGGAAAAGAAATGCCCATGCGCTCATCTTCTTCGTAGTTTTTGAGAAATCTTTTAAACCCAAAAAGCCTAGCGTACTCTACAAAGGCGTTGGTTTGAAACCATATCAATAATGCTACAGCAAACCCAGCAGAAGTAAGGATTATATACTCCCAGTCATTCATATCTTAAGTAATTCTATGTCGTAAAAACTGAAAATATCTAAAGCTTTTTGATCTTTTTTGTATTCTTTATGATATACAACTTTAGGTATACCATGCGCCGCAATCATTGTTGCGCAAGCCGAACAGGGTAAGAGCGTTACTGCTAAAATTTTAGCCTGACCCTTTTTACAAAGAGATAGGCAGTTTGCTTCCGCGTGCAACACATAGGGCCTTCTCTTGTCTCTGTCTCCCCAAAATCCAGCAGGTGATTCTTTTCCCGGCGCAAGACCATTGTAACCAAGACCTATCACTCTATTGTTAGCGTCAAGAGCGCAGGCTCCTACTTGTTCGTAGGGGTCTTCGCTTCTGAGGGAGGCGGTCTCCGCTAATTTTAACGCGTACTCTTCCCAAGAAATCCTATTCGGAAGTTGCATCTAAATCCGTGCGTTGCTCTTTTCTCTTAAGCTGATAAGTAATTTTAGGTCTGCCTGTTTTAGGCTTAATTCTTCCAACTGTTTCTAGCTCTCCGATTGAGAGTGCCTTGTTGATTTTCGCATGCACAGAAACTCGAGATAGGTTCCTACCTAATTCCTCGTAAATTTCTTCCGCAGTAAAGACCCTGTCTGGCCAAGAGACTGGTACGCTCGGACGACCCCGTTTAGGTTTTTGGTAATCTGTGTTCATATTATTTAATTATAGCTCTCAAAAGCAAAATAGCAAGTTTTTTTATGTAATTGCAAGAAAAAATTTTATAATAAATATGACAATAATGGAGGCTGGAACCCTATTGATTAAGTGGTTTAAGGAAAACGACTACTTGGAAGAGGATGATTTTGTCAAAGTTTTAACTATTTCGGATACTCCAGAGCGAGATCGAGCGTGCTTGAGGCTTGCTCTGGGTCGTCTTGAAGAATATAAATATATTCAAAAAACTACGGCAAAAAAAACCATCGACTCAAAAACGGAGACCGAAGAAAGAGACTTGTGGGTCATGGAGAAACCCCTATCATCTATAAGCCAAGAGGTAGAGATAAATGGCGAACTAGCTTTCGCTGTGGCTGCGGCGGTAAATGATTTCTGCGACGAGATTGGTGACAAGACAGACTATGTAAATCCCACAGCTCTTGATCAAAAAGATTTGAGAAATCTTGTTTTCATTTACAATCACCGCACTGAAAAGCTCAAAGAATTTATAATTCAAGAGCAAATAAAAAATGATCTTGACCTGTGATTAAAGATATGAGAATGTACCCTCAAAGGTAAAGCCCTTTTAAGCCCGCTGGCCAGACATCAGTAGGGTTTCCCAAGGAGAGCCGACGCTCGGCAGGACCTGAACGTGTGTCCACAACCAAAGGGAAAATCCGTTCTAGAAGTCATACACTTCTAAAAAAACTAGTGGATAGTTTCCACTGCAGTACCCCGGCGTGAATCGGGTCGACCGTTGTAATGAGTTTTTAAGCACAGTTTCTCACCCTATAAGGGAGACGGTTCCTAAATGGTGTGTATGGTTGCCAGTACCCTCTGACTCACAACAAAAGGGCTTCAAGGAAAAAATAGGCATACACAGTACCCCCTCTATTTTAGGGGGGGTATTGTTTTTTCTGCTTTAGGAAAAAAGTACACATACCATTTGACAGAATCTTAAACTTAGAATATAATATTCAACTTATGATCATAGGTTTGTCAGGCGTTGCTGGGGCAGGTAAAGATCTCTTTTACTCTCTGCTAGAACAAAGTCTTCCGTGTGTTAAAGCTTCTCTTGCTGATAGTTTGAAAAGAGAAACTTCCGAATGGTGCAAAGAGCATTACGGAATAGATCCATTACGTTGCACAAGAGAAGAGAAGGATATCATTCGACCCTTTTTAGTTTTCCACGGTGTTAATAAACGCCACTCGTCCAAAGGCCGACACTGGATCAAGAGACTAGAACTCGAGCTTAACGGAATTAGATCCATTAGACACATCGAAACACATGTGCAAAAGACCGTGGTTATTACTGATATCAGATACGATGAGTATGAAGAAGACGAGGTTTCATGGTTGAAAAATGAAATGAAAGGCATACTTGTTCATGTTTCCCAATATAAGAATGTGCCTAGATTAAACTCAGAGAAAAGGGAATTCGTTGCTCCCGCAAACAGCGAGGAAGCAAGAAACGACCCCAGACTTAAAGAAAAAGCAGACTATTCAATTGAATGGGAAAGAATCGAAGCAGAAAATCGAGACGAATTACTGAAAAAAGAACACATTGAGCCATTTATTTCATGGTTGAATAAAAACTAATTAAAATATTGACAAAATAATATTACTCTTTTATTATGTTGCGTGATAAAAGATGAAGATATCATTCTAGTCAATAAAGTCAAAGAATCCAACTGCCAAGAGAGCCTGAAACAGCTCATAGAAAAGCATACCCCTCTTTGCAATAGTATTTATAACAGATATTCAAGCTCCTTAATTTCCTCGGGCGTATTCATGCAAGACGTTTACAACGATAAGGACTACATGGTATATAAAGCTATACTTTCCTACAAAGAGAATAAGAAGACTAAATTTTCCACTTGGCTCGGCAATCACGCTAGGTATCAATGTTTAAACGCAATCAACGGACGTAGAAAATATTTATGCTTGCCAGACGAGCAGCTTAACTTCTTTTATGAAGAAAGAGGTAAAGAAAACGACTCCCCAACGAACGCGCTCCATGAAGAAATATTCGAACTCCTAGCGAGCATGAAGGATGAAAGAGTTAAGAGGGTCTTTGACTTAAGATACGACAACAGCGGGAAATCTACTTGGGCGGACATCGGTAAAAAAATGTCAGTAAGCACGCAAACAGCAATAAACCTTCATAATAAAGGTAAAATTTTCATAAGAAAAAAAATGCTAAAAAAAGGTTGACTTAATTTTAAATACTCTTTATTCTAATAGCGTTAGTAAACACAGAAAGAAAAACATATGGAAAACAATAACACAAGTAATAACGATAAGTCCTTTGATAACACTGAAGTCGGCGCTCTCTGGAAGCGACAGGCTCGTGGCGACGGACAAGTATACCTCGCTGGGCACGTTCGCCTTAACGAGGACAGCGACGACACGACCAAGGTCGTAGTTTTCACAAACAAGCACAAGAAGTCAGAGAAGGCTCCAGACTATAGGATTTACCTGTCTAAGCCGATGTCTCAAGCTTCCTCTAGTGAAGACTCTGGGTTTCCAGAAAACAAAACAACCCAGCAAGAGACAGAAGAGCTAGTATAAATGCTCGCTCTTAATCTTCCAGTAAATGGAGTTTCCTTCGGTCAGGTTTCTACTGCCTTACTGAGGGAAGCTTTTAGGAAAAACATGGAGCCCTCACTTTTTCTAGTGGGGGACTCCATGGATCTTTCTTCTCAAGAAGAAGACTCAGAGTTTCAAGAATGGCTAGATGAATCAATAATCCGCGCACTCGATAGTCATGATCGAGAAAACCCGATATTTAAACTCTGGCACATCAATGGATCAATCGAATCCTTCAGTAAAAACCAAGTACTTTTATCGTTCTACGAATTAGACTCCCCCACTCCGGTGGAAACGAATATTGTAAAAAACAACTCCAAGGTTTTATTCTCTTCTAAGTATTCCTGTGATATTTTTAGGGCGGCTGGAGTAGAAACGGGGTACATGCCCCTAGCGTTTGACTCAGATAATTTTAAAACCACAAACAAGACTTATTTCCAAGACGACAGGATAACATTTACACTTGCTGGCAAACTAGAAAAACGTAAAAACCATAATAAAGTTATCAAGACTTGGCTCAAGAGGTTTGCGAACGATAATAAATACTTTCTTAACTGCGCGATATACAATTCTTTTTTATCACCAGAAGACAACAACTCGCTCATCGCTAATATCGTAGAAAACAAAAAATACCCGAACGTACAATTCTTGGGTCACATGTCTAAGAACAGCATCTATAATGACTTTCTTAACGTAGGGGATATTGTTCTGGGTTTGTCAGGCGGCGAGGGATGGGGTCTGCCAGAATTCCAATCAGTATGCCTAGGAAGCCATGGCGTAATAATGGACGCGCATGGTTACAAGGGTTGGGCAAACTCAAAAAATTCGACTCTCGTTTCACCAGCTGGTAAAATAGATGCGGCTGACGGGATCTTCTTTAAGAAAGGGTTTCCGTTTAACCAAGGAGAGATATTTGACTTCAATGAGGATGAATTTATTGCTGCTTGCGAAGATGCTATTAAGAAAGTTGAATCCAACAGAATTAATGAAGAAGGATTAAAGACAGCAAAAGAATTTACAATTTCTAAAATGCTAGATCAAATCATTCTAGAACTAGAACAATGTCGAAGCCAACAGTAGTTTTATGGCCCTTTAAATACAAAGATTTAAGGACCAACGACAACGCTCCGTCCTATTCTTGGGAGACAAGAATTAAATGGGTTTGCGAAGCCTTACAAGAAAAAGGTTACGACATACTTCAGCATAAAGAATTTCTAGCGGATATTCCCGGAGCTAAAGAATACGAAAACCAAAAAGAATGCGATGTTGTAATTTACAACCACTGCGACACCTCAGAGATAAGAGGTAACGTAATTAAAGCAGAAAGGACTTGGTTTTTTAAACCTACAGTACCAGACGTTTTCCAGACCACTTTAGATGAACTTGGTTATGGCTCCTACTCCTCAATAACCTATGATAAACCAGAGTTTGAACGGGTGGATATGCAGAGCGTAAATTATTTTTTCGAAAGCAAAGTTAAAAACTGGATAAATAAAAATGATTCAAAGTGGGGTAAAGACCACATGCCCGCTCGTCACGATATAAAAATAGAAGACTACTACCTAGTAATAGGTCAATGCGGCGGCGATTCTGTTGTTAACCACCAAGACTTCGGCTCTTATTTCACTAAACTTAAGCTTATAATCGCAGAATTATCCAGAGTTGCAGACAGGCCTATAATAGTTAAACTTCACCCTTACACAAACGGTAAAGACTATGTCCCCGGAGTAGATAAAAACTACATCTCTGAACTAACCGCAGAAATAAAATCAATAAATGAAAATATTATAGTATACGGAGACTTTAGCTCCATCCATGATTTCATACCCAACGCTCGCTGTATTTTCGTGGGCAATTCCGGCGCAGGATTTGAGGTAATGATGCACCATAAACCTATAATTAGTTTCTGCTTTCCAGAGTACCACTGGATAACTTATGATCTTAGAAAAACCTGTGACATTCATAACGCCATAAAGATAGAAAACTGGTTCGACCAAGAGCTTAGTGATAAATTTTTATACTGGTATATGGAGCAATACTGCTTCTACGACAAAACCACCGCGAAAGACAGAGTTGAAGAACTCTTAGGAGAACCAGAAATTGAATACAGAACAGTTTTTAAATAATTCTTTTGGATCAGAGGCTCTAGTTAAGATAACTAAAGAATACGACTTCCAAACAGTTTTAGATATAGGAAGCGGCGCAGGCACACATGCAGATTTCCTAGAGTCTCGCGGTAAGAAGGTAACCAGACTAGACTTCGGTAAATCAGTTTACTTTAAGAAAAACCCGAATCAAAAAATAATACAAGGAAATTATCTACACCAAGAGTTCGGTGAAAAGTTCGATTTAATCTGGGCTTGCCACGTGTTAGAACACCAAATAAATATAAACAAGTTCTTAAAAAAAATAAAATTAGACCTACAAGAAAATGGAATACTTTGTATAACAGTTCCTCCACTAAAACATGAAATAGTTGGAGGTCATGTATCTTTATGGAACGCTGGACTATTAATGTACAATTTAGTTTTAGCGGGTTTTTCCTGCAGGCACGCTAGGATTAAATCCTACGGATACAACATCTCAATAATTATAAAAAATTCTTCGATAAATATACCGACTCTTGATTATGATTATGGAGACATAAACAGACTTAAAGAATTTTTCCCTGAGAATTTACAAGAAGGCTTTGACGGAAACATTACAAGACTGAATTGGTAAAGATATGCCTATATACACATTTGAAAATCCAAAAACAGGAGAAGTGAAAGAGGTTCTCCAAAGAATGCAAGACGCACACGAATACAAAGAAGATGGTGTCGTCTGGCGTCGAGTGTGGACGAGCCCCAACGCCTCGACCGACGTCGAAATCGACGGCTCTAAAGAGAATTTTCTTAAACATATATCAAACAAGCACGGCACATATGGTGACGTAATGGACGCCTCAAGAGAAGCGAGTGAAGCTAGAATTAAAAAATACGGACGAGATCCAGTGAAAGAAAAGTATTTTAAAGATTACAGCGCTAAGCGCAAAGGAATGAAACACAAGCAAGATCCGACAGGAAACAACGATGTTACACTATAAATTTTCTTCCTGAAAAAAATCTTCTCAAGCGCTTTTTTCCTTCCATTAACCTTAAAATTTTAGTAATATCATGTACTGGAATTCAAGAACATGACTACTTCAAAAGTTACGCAGGTAAAGAAAAGAAACGGCAAATTAGAAAAGTTAGACATCAATAAAATTAATGTTTGTGCCCAAAGAGCATGCGACAATCTTGAAGATGTTTCCGCTAGTGAAGTGGTGATTGACGCCAACGTTCAGCTCTATGACAAGATCACCACTAAAGAGATAGACAAAGCCCTAATCATGTCTGCTCGAGCTAAGATAGAAAAGGAGCCCAATTACTCATACGTAGCCGCAAAGCTTTTACTTGGGAACATTCACAAAGAAGTTTTCGGAAGCAGCGTGGATAAAGACGCGTTCGAAATGCAGTACCGTCTTTCTTTTATTAAAAACATTAAATCCCTAGTTAAATCGGGAGCGCTAAATAAAGAAATGCTATCTTTCGATTTAAAAAAATTATCCGAAAACTTAAACATCGAAAGAGATTTTAAATTTAAATATTTAGGTTTACAAATTTTATACGATCGTTACTTTCACCACATTAAAGGCCGCAGACTAGAGTCGCCTCAATCATTCTGGATGAGAGTAGCTATGGGTCTTGCGCTGAAAGAAAAGGATAAAGAAAAAAAAGCTATAGAATTTTACGAAGCGATTAGCCAATTTAGAATTTGCCCATCGACTCCCACATTATTTAATAGTGGAAGCGTCCGTTCTCAGCTTTCCTCTTGCTACTTGAATACGTTTGATGATTCTATTGATGGCATTTTCGAAGGCGCTTGGCAAGAAGCTCGCAAATCTAAATTTGCTGGAGGACTAGGCTTTGACGTTACAAATTTTAGATCCTCAGGCTCCCACATTAAAGGCACGAATGGAACATCTAGCGGTTTAGTACCTTGGCTTAAAATATTTAATGATCTTTTGGTCGCTGTTAACCAAGGCGGTAAACGCCCGGGAGCAGGATGCGCCTACCTCGAGCCTTGGCACCTAGATGTAGAAGAATTCCTAGATCTAAAGAAGAATACCGGCGACGAAAGACGGCGCTGCCATGACATGAACACGGCTAACTGGCTTCCAGATATCTTTCTCCGAGCGGTAGAAAAAAACACAGACTGGTATTTGTTTTCCCCCTCAGAAACAAAAGATTTACATGGCCTATTTGGTAAAGATTTTGACAGAGCGTACAAAAAATACTGCAAATTAGCAGACAATGGGTCCATGAAAAATTTCAAAGTTATTAAAGCTAAAGACTTATGGAAAAAAATGCTTAGAAGTCTTTTTGAAACAGGTCACCCATGGATGACCTTCAAAGATAACGCAAACATAAGGTATTCCAACACCCACAAAGGAACAGTTAATAGCTCCAATCTATGCACGGAGATATTTCTCCACACAAAACCATCTAAATATAAAAACGGAGAAAAAACAGAAATTGGGGAGACGGCAGTATGTAACTTAAGCTCGGTCAATCTCAAAGAACACCTAAAAGAAAACAACACGTTAGACTTTAAACTTTTAGCGAAAAGTATAGCTACTCAAATGAGGATGCTAGACAATGTAATTGATCTAAATTTTTACCCCACTAAAGAATCGAAGAAAGCGAACCTTTCTCACAGGCCCGTCGGCGCAGGATCTATGGGTTGGGCTGACGTATTCCACGCCTACAAACTAGACTTTTCCTCCGATGAAGCTGTAAAATTTTCAGACGAATTATACGAATTCATATCATATCACTGCATATTGAACTCAAGCAAACTAGCCAAAGAACGAAAAAAATACTCATCCTACAAAGGCTCTTTATGGAGCGAAGGTATACTACCCATAGATAGTTACAAGTACCTTATAGACTACTTAAACCAAAAACCTATAGTCCATAGAGGCAAAAAATACTGCCCAGAAATAGACTGGAAAACTACTCGTAGCCATATAAAAGAACATGGCATGAGGAACAGTAATACGATGGCAATTGCTCCGACAGCAACAATTTCTTATATACAAGGGTGCTCCCCGTCAGTAGAGCCTGACTTCTCAGTACTCTTCGCGTACGAAAATAAGTCTGGCAACTTAATAATCACAAATGAATGGTTTGTTAAAGAATGCAAAGAGCTAGGGATCTGGAACCAATCTTTAATAGAAATGATTAAATCTGTAGACGGAGACGTTAATAGACTTAATGGAGAGCTCCCCACTGAGTTAAAAACAAGATATAAAACTGCGTTTGACCAAGATCAATTTAAATTAGTAGACCTAGCCGCAGCAAAACAGAAATGGATTGACATGGGGCAATCTCTTAATCTTTTTAATAACAAAAACTCATTAAAATTCTTGAATGATTTGTATTTTCATGCTAGAAATAGAGGCTTAAAAAGTACATATTATTTAAGGAATAAAAGTGCAAGCGAAATTGAGAAATCGACTCAGATTAATAGTGACGTTAGTAATAGCAATACAAGTGACGCTGATGCTGATCTTTCTAATGTCAAAGCTTGTTTAATAACAGACCCAGATTGCGAAAGCTGTCAATGATATGAAAAATAAAGATAAACAAAAACAAAAAATTCTTTTAGCGATGTATAAAAGCGTGGAAAGAATGAATGAACACTACCTAAACGGCAACAGTCATGGAGTCATGTCTGAAAACAGCCTACAGATGAACCTAAGACATAATTTTAACGAGATAGAAAAATGAGCGATAAGGAGTTAGAAACTTTAGCGGATCAAGCGAATGTCTCTGGAGACAATAGTCTTGCTATAGTCTTGTACACTTTTTTAGGAGCGAAAAACGCCCACATGGATAAAGAGCTCGCAATACATTGTCAAAATTGGGCGAGGCAAAGAGTTAAAGAACTAGAGATGCTAAACAATAATAAGAATAACTAATGAACAAAACGGGACTACTATTAGGAGAGGAAGTAGCCGGAGTAAATCAAATACTTCCGCATAAACATAAATTTGCTTGGGAATTATTCCTAAAAGGAGTTGCAAATAATTGGTCTCCAGCAGAGATAAATATGAGTGAGGATATCGACCAATGGAAAAACGGAAGCCTTACAGCAGATGAAAAACTTTTAGTTAAAAGATGTCTTGGGTTTTTTGCAGGGACGGAATCTTTAGTAGGCAACAACCTTCTCTTAACAGTTAATAAATGGGTAACTGACCCAGAGTGCAGACAATATATACTCAGGCAAGCGTATGAAGAGTCATTACATAATTGGACCATAGTCACATGCTGTGACAGTTATGGATTAAAAGTAGCAGATGTTTACGAGGCTTACATAAATGTGCCTTCAATTAAAGTTAAGGATGATTTCTTGATGAGTATAACGTCCGACGTTAACAGGCAAGACTTTTCCACGAAAAGTGTTGAGGGTAAAAGAGAATTCCTAAGGAATCTAATTACATATTATATAGTATGCGAAGGAACATTTTTCTTCAGCGGGTTTGCAATGCTTCTCGCGCTAGGTAGGCAAAATAAACTACCCGGCCTTTCAGATCAAATTAGATACACCCTTAGAGACGAAAGTCTTCATATTGAATTCGGCACCTACCTCGTAAATACGATCAAAGAACAATACCCATCGGTGTGGACGAAGAAATTCGAGAACGAGACAGTTAGCCATATTAAAAAAGCGGTTGAACTAGAAGTACAATACGCTCATGACGTTCTCCCAAGAGGCATCTTAGGGTTAAATGCAGATATGTTTGTGGACTATATGCAATATATAGGAAACAGGAGGTTAGAAGGTATAGGAATCGATTTCCGGTTCGATAGCGACACGAACCCATTCCCTTGGCTATCCGAGGTGGTAGACATGGGAGCAATGACAAACTTTTTCGAAAGAAAAGTAAAAGATTACCAAAGTAGCGGATCCTTAGTGGACGATTTATGACCAA